>Ga0209172_10000078_pt1 | contig 283673 bp, 290 predicted proteins | sample LarsenN4metaG_FD_184113 | JGI IMG/M metagenome (GOLD analysis project Ga0209172, IMG submission 184113) | Hot spring sediment bacterial and archeal communities from British Columbia, Canada, to study Microbial Dark Matter (Phase II) - Larsen... ... | reverse complement strand
TGAGCTGGATGGACCACGAGTTCGGCTCGACCCAACTGAATCCCGATCAGGTCGGGTGGGACTGGTTCAGCCTGCAGTTCGGGGATGGGACGGAGCTGATGCTGTACATCATCCGGAAGACGGATGGGCGACCCGACCCCTATTCGGCGGGGACGTGGATCGGGACCGATGGCAGGCTGGTGCGCCTCCGGCAGCCGGACTTCACTGTGGAGGTTCTGGAGCGCTGGAAGAGCCCCCGGGGCAAGGGTGTCTATCCGATCAAGTGGCGTCTCCAGGTACCGATTCTCGGCCTGGACGTGACGGTGACGCCGGCATTTCCCGACCAGGAGCTGGACACCGCCAAGAGCACCCGGGTGATCTACTGGGAAGGCGCCGTGTCCGCCGATGGAACGATGCACGGTCGTCCCGCGACGGCGCGGGGCTACGTGGAGATGACCGGGTACGCCGAAGCATTCCGCAAGAAACTCTGAGGTGTGCGGTGACCACCCCCCGTACGAGTCCCGTGCGCATTGAATTGCGCACCTCGCGCACTCGGCTGCACATCCCCTCCACCTCCGCCTCTCTCGTCCATCCAGTCCCCTTCTGAGATTTCACGGGGTTAGCCTCGTTCCAATGGGAAGGGATGTCTGGAACGGCGCTTGCCTCTCCAGATCGCCGCGACGCCGATGCCCGATCGGGTGATCCCGTCCCACATGCCAGGCTCCCCCCTTGGAGGGGAAGAGGATTGCCAGATCGGCGCGATGGTCGGAAGTCTCAATTCAGGAGTCCGCGAAGGGCGGACAAGGAGGGAATGCCATGAAGCATATCGGAAGAGCTGTAGTCACGAGGCGCCTGCAGGTCGTCATCTCGGCCTTTGCGATCTTGGCTGGGCTTGCCCTGGTCATGGCCTCGCCCCAGGTCGGAATGGGTCAGGCGGCGGGGGAGCGCGTGATCTACATGGCGGCGATCGAGCCGAAGGGCGGCGTGACGGTGGACAAGGAGCCGTACCCAGGAGCCCCGCTGCCCAAGGGGGGCGGATATGTCCTGAACCCGCCAAACCCCCAGGGCCGGTGGGAGGTCTCTGTCTACCAGTGGTCCCCATCCACCATCGTCGTCCGTCAGGGAGAGCGGGTAACCCTCGAGATCGTGGGCATCAACGGGGGCAAGCATTCCGGCCATATCGACAAGTACCATCCAGATCATTTCGAGGTGAAGCGGGGCCAAATCACGCGCGTGCAGTTCACAGCGGACACTGCGGGGATCTTCAAGATCCACTGCAAAGAGCATGAGCCCAGCATGGAGGGCACGCTCGTCGTCCTGCCCCGCTAGCGATGTCTTGCGTGGGCGCGCCGCACGCCCCGGCGCGCCCACGCTCCCATCCAGCGTCAGCATGAGACATCTCCGAAAAACGACGGCACATGGACGCAGGCGGAGGAGGAGTCTCCTGCTTCTCGGCGTCAGCCTGGGGAGCCTGCTGGCCAGTGCCCCGGACGCGTTCGACCTGCCATCGGGGGACCCGCGGCGGGGTGAGCCGCTCTACCGGCAGTACTGTGCGGTCTGTCACGGGGCGACCGGTGAGGGGGATGGACCCAATGCGGCGTCCATGGAAGACGACCGGCCCAGGGACCTGACCGACGCCCGGTACATGTCCCGCCTGATCGATACCCAGCTCGTGGAAGTGATCCGCGGCGGCGGCGGGGCTGTGGGCCGGTCCCGCTTCATGCCGGCGTGGGGGAACACCCTGTCGGCCGAGCAGGTCGCGGATCTCGTCGCGTACATTCGAACCCTCTGGGCCCAGCCGCAGCGGACCGCGCCGGCGACCCCCGACACGTTGGAAACGGCCGGCGCGCGGCTCGTGGCCGAGCTGGGATGCACGGGGTGCCACCGGATTGGAGATCTCCCTGCGCCGCCCGTGGCGCCTGATCTTAGCTCCCTCGGCACCAAGGTGCAACCAGCCTGGCTCAAGGCATACCTTCTTCGCCCGCGCCGGATCCGCCCCGCGGGGTACGTCCCGCTGTTCAGGAGCCGCATGCCGGACTTCCGCCTTTCAGTCGAGGAGTCACGGCAACTGGCGGCGTACCTCGATCGCCTCCGGCCAAAGGCGGAACCCCCCATCGGAAGCGTACCTGCCGCGGCAGGAAAGGACGGCGAAAAACTGTTCCTGCAGTTGGCCTGTCGCGCCTGCCATACGTTCGAGGGACGCGGGGGCCAATCAGGCCCTGATCTGTCGGCCGTGCCGCAGCGCCTGCAAGCATCTTGGGTGGCCCGCTACATTCTTGATCCGCAGGGCATCGATCCGCGGAGCCCGATGCCACGTCCGGGAATCACCCCTGGCGAGGCGTGGGCGTTGACAGCCTTCCTGCAGGGCGGCGCGGCCGCCTCGTCACCGGGAATGGCCCGTGCCAGTGAAGGAGAAGAGGAGCAAGCGACGCGGGGTGGCAGCCTTTTTCGCGACCTGGCGTGCCGCGCCTGTCATCGGAGGTCCGATGATGACGTGCCGGAGAGGGTAGGGCCGGATCTCACCTTCATCGGGGACAAGCTGAGGTCCCAATGGATCGCGGGGTATCTGCGCCAGCCGCACCCTGTCCGCCCCTGGCTCCAGGCGCGGATGCCGACGTTCGTTCTCAGCGACACCGAGGTGGATCAGATAACGGCGTTCCTGGTGACGCTCCGGGATAGGTGGGCTCCGCGGCTTCCCGCCGGCCTTCTGGTCGCAAGCCCTCCCTCGTCGGAGGTCCTTCAGGCGGGGGAGCGGCTGGCCACGAAGGAGTATCTCTCGTGCTCGTCCTGCCATCTGGGTGGAGACCGCGAGCCTGAGGGGACACCAGAGGAGTTGGCCCCTGATCTCCGCCTAGCCGGCAGGCGCCTCCAGCCGCAGTGGATGCTCCGATGGCTCCTGGACCCGCAACGCTTGCTGCCCGGAACCAAGATGCCCAGCTACTTTTCTGATGCGGACTCAGGTCCAAACGATATCCTGGACGGGGACGAGTTGCGGCAGATCCTGGCCATTCGGGATCATCTCCTGGCAATCGGGACAGCTCCTGCTGGCCCCAGCCCCTGAGGGCCAGCGCCCACTCGACAGCCTTGGCGCCATCTCCTCGGATGAAAATGATGTTTTTTGTCCATGAGAATAATGCAATTGCATCATTGCAATCGATTGCGCAGGCTGTATCGTGTGCAACAAGATGCACAGTAGCGACTCGCCAGACAGCGGTCCGATGGGGTTCCTAGCCAGCCGGCGGTTTTCGGTTCTCTCTGCCGGGCTGTGGGTGGCGGCCGCCTTGCTCCTGGGCGCCGGTGCGACCTACCTCATCGAACAACGGATGCTCGAGCGGACATCCATCGCCACGCTCGACTACTACCAGAGCCTCACGCGCTACCTCATCACCGATGAGGACTTCGTCCGCCCGAAGACGGGAGAGGCCTACGAGCAATTCGACGCCACTATCCGGCGGAACTTCCTGACGCCTCGGGTCGTCTCCGTGAAGATCTACGACCGGGAGGGGACGCTGACCTACTATTCCTTAGGCCGCGGGCAGGTTGGCCGGCGCTTCCCCGACAATGCCGATCTGCAGAAGGCGCTGGCGGGAAAAGTGGTCCTGGAGCTGTCGGATCTGGGGAAAGGCGAGAACGTGGCCGAGCGGCAGGCGGGACAGAGACGCCTCCTGGAGGTCTACATCCCGATCCTCAGGAAGGGCTCCGACGAGATCATCGGTGCCTACGAGATCTACAGCTCGGTGGACCCGCTGTTCCAGGACATCCGGTGGCTCCGACTGTACGTCTGGAGCTCGGTCCTCTTCGGCTTGCTTTTGCTCTACATGGCGCTCTCCTGGACGTTCCGCCGGGCCTCCCGGACGATCCTCGAGCAGAACCAGGCCCTGGCTCGCCAGGCGGAGGAACTGCGCCAGGCATACGAGGAGTTGAAGAGCGCGCAGGACCGCCTGGTGCAAAACGAGAAGCTTGCCTCGGCCGGCCGCCTGGCCGCCGGGGTGGTCCACGAAATCGGGAACCCTCTGGCGTCGGTCCTGGGCCTGACGGATCTTCTGCTCCGCTGCCGCGGGGGAGAACAGGACCGGCAGGAGTGTCGCGAGAACCTCGGCCGCATTGCCTCGGAGATCACCCGCCTCCGGGGCATCCTGCAGGGCCTGCTGGAGTACGCCAGGCCTGCGGGACGCGTCCTGCGTCCCGCGAACCTCAATGGGATCGTCGAACGGACGCTCCTTCTGGTGGCCACCCAGCCGACGTTCCGAAACATCAAGGTTGCCCAGCGCCTGCAGGACCCCGCACCGGTAGTTCGGACCGACGATCGGCTGCTCCAGCAGATTCTCGTCAACATCGCGATGAACGCCGCGCAGGCCATGCCCGAGGGAGGGGAACTCACGGTCGTGACAGGGCAGGGGCCTGCCAACGGTGGCGAAGACGGCGTCACGGTAGGGCGAGCCTTTCCTCCTGGCGAGCACGTCGCCTCCATCACGGTGGCCGACACCGGACCTGGCATCGCAGAGGGCGACCTGCCGCGAATCTTCGAGCCGTTTTTCTCCACGAAGGAAACGGGCAAAGGCGTGGGGCTCGGGCTGGCCATTTGCCACAGCATCATCGAGGAGCTGGGTGGGGCCATAACCGTCCAGAGCAGGGCCGGCCTCGGAACCACGGTCTGCATCCTGCTGCCTCCTGACGGGGTCCCGGTATTGGAGGCGAGCTCCCATGCCGTCTGATTCCCTTCCGCGAGAGCGCATCCTGATCGTGGACGACGAGGAGAACATCCTCCACTTCCTCTCCCGCTTGCTCGAAAAGGAGGGGTATACGGTCGAGACAGCCCGGAAAGGCGAGGAGGTCCGGGCCCGCGACTGGGAGGTTTCCCTGGATTTGGCCATCATCGATCTCCGCCTCCAGCCCGGTGAAGACGGCATCGCCCTCCTCCAGGTTATCCGCGAGCGCGCACCCGAAACCAGCGCGATCCTGATGACCGCTTACGGCAGCATCGAGTCGGCGGTGGCGGCCATGCGGGCCGGCGCCTACGATTACGTCACCAAGCCCTTCCGTGCCGAGGAGATCCTCAAGGTCGTGGACAAGGCCCTGGAGCAGCGCCGTCTCCAGCGAGAGGTGCGGCGGCTGCGTCGGGAAGTGGAGCGGCGCTACAGTTTTGCGAACCTCATCGGCAAGAGCCCGGCCATGCAGGAGGTCTTTCACCAGATCGAGCAGGTTGCCGCGTCCCGGGGGACGGTGCTGATCTCCGGAGAAAGCGGGACCGGCAAGGAACTGGTGGCCCGGGCTATCCACTACAACTCGCCCCGCAAAGACGGCCCCTTCGTGGTCATCGACTGCACCGCCATTCCCGAGACCCTCCAGGAAAGCGAGCTCTTCGGCCATGCGAAGGGGGCCTTCACCGGGGCGGTCGGGACCAAGCGAGGACTCTTGGAGGAGGCGGACGGCGGCACCCTCTTCTTGGACGAGGTCGGCGAACTCCGCCCCCCCACCCAGGCGGCACTCCTGCGGGTCCTCCAGGATGGAACGTTCCGTCGGGTGGGCGACACCCGGACGCTGCAGGTGGACGTGCGGGTGATCGCCGCCACCAACAAAGACCTGGTCCAGGCGATCCGGGCTGGTCAGTTCCGGGAGGACCTGTACTACCGCCTGAACGTGGTTCCCATCCAGCTTCCGCCCTTGCGCGAGCGACGGGAGGACATCCCCCTCTTGGTGGACCATCTCCTCCAGTCCGCCAGAGGCGGACTGGCTCAAGACCGCAGAGAGGTTCGCCGCGTGACCCCCGAGGCCCTCGACCTCCTCATCCGCTACCCGTGGCCGGGCAACGTCCGCGAGCTCGAGAACACCATCGAGCGAGCATTGCTGTTTTGCGATGGGGAAGCCATCAGCTCTGCCCACATGTCACCCGAGATCCGGAATCGGACCGAGGCGACGCGGCTGGGCCCCCCTCCCGATTCCCTATGCCTTCGCGACGCTCTGGGCCGGATGACCCGGGAGATGGAGGCGAGCATCATCCGGCGAGCCCTGGATAGCGCCCGGGGGAACCGGACCCAGGCGGCCCGCCTCCTGGGAATCAGCCGTCGCGCCCTGCTGTACAAGTTAAAGGAGATGGCGGGAGATGGACCGGGCTAACCCAAACATTGCGACCGCGGAGCGGCAGCCTCCCCCATCGCAGTTTCCCTCCCGGATCAGCCGCCGGCTGAGCGTGGCGCTCTCCGCCATCATCGTCACCGTCTTGCTGGTCGGCGGAGTCTCCCTCGTCCTGGCCCTGCGCATCTTTCGGATCAACGAGGCGGTTGATCGGGAGAACACCCACATCCGGGTCACCGATCAGGTCCATACCACGTTCCAACGCGTCATATTTGAACTCCAGCAGATGCACGCCCTCGGATGGTCCGACCGCAAGAGCGATGTCCAGCGCCTGCAGCAGGACCTCACACGCCACCTGGAGATCTTCCAACATATGCATCAGGCAAAGGAGGACTTCCCCGAAGAACAGCAGGAGCTGTCCCTCTTTGCCGATCTGCAAAAGCTGGCAGCCGAACTCCGGACCCTCACCGAGCGCACGGTGGCGGCGCCGGGCCGGAGTGTGCAACTCGGTCCCCTGGATCTCGCCCAGTTGAACATCCTGTCCCATCAGATGGGCCGGAAGTCGGACGATCTCAACGGGATCCATCGGGCCAAGGTGACCCGGTTGCTCCAGGCCAGCCAGGGCATGATGGGGGGCATCGTGACGCTCTACCTGGCGTTTCTCCTGGTCGGCGGCGCCCTCATCGCCTTGGCCAGCATTTCCTTCACCCGGGGCATCGCGTCCCCCCTAGGAACGCTGGCCGACGCCGCCCTGAAGATCGCCGAGGGTCACCTGGACGAGCGGGTCCCCGTCCGTTCCCAGAACGAGATCGGCCAGCTCTCCCATGCCTTCAACGTGATGGCCGACCGGCTGCAAGCCCGCGAACGGGATCTGCGCGCCGCCCACGACCAGTTGGAACAGAAGGTCCGCGAGACTCAGGCCCTCTACCGGATCGGCACGGAGATCTCTGGTCTCCACGAGCTGGATCGAATACTGCAATCCGTCGTGGCGAAGGCCCGGGAGCTCCTTCACAGCGAAGCCGCCGCTCTCTGCATGTTTACCCCGGAGCAGGACGAGTTGGTTGCGCTGGCCACCAGTGGGCCCGCCGAGGCCTTTCAGTCCCCTGCACTCCCCGGAAGCAGGAGCCTGCCCGCTGGCCGGACGGCCGTCACGCCTGAAGACCTGGCCGCCCACACCCCCCGGTGCACGATCATGCGGCCGGAGTTTCTCCAAGCCCACCTGGCCGCCCCCCTCTGTCGCGGCGATACGACGATCGGGATGATTTGCGTGTGCAGCCGAGAACCCCGGGTCTTTTCCGCGGCGGAGACGGAACTTCTTACCGGCCTGGCGACCCAGGCCGCCATTGCCATCGAGAACGCTCGGTTGTATGAAGAGGTCCGCAGCCTGGCTACGCTGGAGGAGCGGGAGCGCATCGCCCGGGAGATGCATGATGGTCTGGCCCAGGCCCTCGGCCTGCTTCACATGAAGTTGCGCCGGGCTGAGGAGCACTCGGCCTCGGGCAACCCCCCACAAATCGCCGACGCCCTCCAGGAGATGACGGGCATCACCGAGCGTGCCTATGAGGAGGTGCGCCAGTCCATTTTCGGCCTGCGGACCATGGTCTCCCGCGGCCTGGGGCTGATTCCCACCCTGACCGAATACCTGCACGACTTCAGCGCGCAGAACGGGATCGGCGTGGAGCTCGAGCTGGCCGACGGCCGACCCATTCACCTCTCGCCCGCGTCGGAGGTGCAACTCATCCGGATCATCCAGGAGGCACTCGCCAACATCCGCAAGCACGCCGGTGCTGCCCACGCCTGGGTGCGGCTCCACCGCCAGGACCCGTGGGTCCAGGTGACTATCGAAGACGACGGTCGGGGCTTCGATCCGGTAACCCTGATGTCGCGCGACCGGCTCCATTTCGGCATCCAGACCATGCGGGAGCGGGCGGAGGGTCTCGGCGGCAAGCTGGAGATTGACACGGCGCCCGGCCGCGGCACGCGCGTCGTGGCGACGCTGCCAGGAGAGGCCTAGATCAATGAAAAATTTTAAACCGACAACTGACAACGTAAGACCGAACAGCGCGTTGGCTGGTTTTTCCCACCCGAGGCGGGTCTCGCCCGGTCGCAACATTTTCGGTTCAGGCGCTTCCGCCGAGGGCTCGACATTCTCGGTTGTCCGTTTTTCATTGGGATGGGGTTCGTCGTGAACCCCATCCGCGTCCTGCTGGCGGACGATCACGCCCTCTTCCGCAAGGGGATTGCCAGCATCTTGGCCGCAGAGCGGGGGTTCGAAGTGGTCGGCGAGGCCGGGGATGGCCTGGAGGCCCTGGAGCGGGCCAGGGAACTCATGCCCGACGTCATTCTCATGGATATCTTCATGCCCGGGGCGAATGGCCTGGAGGCCACCCGGCGGATCAAGGAGGCCCTGCCATACGTCAAGATCGTGATGCTCACCGTCTCGGAGGAGGACCAGAACCTGTTCGAGGCCATCAAGAGCGGCGCCCAAGGATACCTCCTGAAGAAGATCGAGCCGCAGGAGCTCTTCGCCATGCTGAAAGGGGTCGTCCAGGGGGATGCGCCCATCTCCCGCGCCATGGCCGCGAAGATCCTCCGGGAGTTCACCCACCAGGCCCGCCGGGCGGCCCCGGCGCCGCGGCCGGGTGCGGACCTGAGCCCCCGGGAGAAGGAGGTGCTGGAGCTGGTCACCCAGGGCAAGAGCAACAAGGAGATCGCGGTCGCCCTGGCCATCGCCGAAAACACCGTCAAGAACCACCTCAAGAACATCCTGGAGAAGCTGCACCTGGAGAACCGGGTGCAGGCCGCCACCTTTGCCCTTCGCGAGGGGCTGGTGGAGAAGACGCGGGTGAAGCCCGGCTGACCCCCCGCTTTTGGCCTCTCCCTGCGCTCCCCGGTCCCGGCCGCCAGTGATCCTCCTGCCCTGTTCCCGCGGCTCGCGCCCCGGCCAGACAGCCTGACGGTACTGCTCCGCGCGAGTCTCTCTGGCATGCGCAGAGGGCTGCGCAACCCGCGCATGGCTTTGCGCGCCCGGCCAGATGCCCCTCCCGCCATGATCCGGCGCCCTGGCGCGAATTCACGAGCTTGCGAAGGCGCCGGGCCGCCCGGCACACCTGCAATGGACCTTGCCTGTCCGATTGTGGGACGACGGTGCCCAGGTCGGGAAATCATCTGGCCGTCCGCCGCTGGCGGACAAGGAGGGAAAGTCATGAGGTCGCACGGTGCAGTCGCGGGACGCCCAGGGATCGTGGCATCCGCCCTCGCGGTGGTGGGGGTGCTCACCCTTGTCCTGATCCTTCCGCAGGTGGGAATGGGTCAGGCCGCCGACGAGCGGGTGGTCTACATGGCGTTGATCGAGCCGAAGGGCGGAGTCACGGTGGACAAAGAGCCGTTCCCGAGCACCCAAATGCCCAAGGGTGGGGGCTACGTGCTCAACCCACCAAACCCCCAGGGACGCTGGGAGGTTTCCGTCTACCAGTTCTCCCCCGCCACCGTCATCGTGAAACAGGGGGAGCGTGTGGCGCTCGAAGTCGTCGGCATCAACGGGGCGAAGCACAGCGTGCACATTGACAAGTACGTGCCGCAGCATTTCGTCGTGAAGCGGGGCGAGATCGGCCGCATCAAGTTCACGGCAGACACGCCGGGCCTGTTCAAGATCCGCTGCGAGGAGCACCAGCCGAGCATGGAGGGTACGCTCGTGGTGCTGCCCCGCTGAGGAGACCGGGTAGGGGCGCGCCCCGACCAGAATGGCACCGGGCATGCGCGGAGATCGAGACGGCGTGGCCAGGGAGCTGAAGAGGCGAGGCGCGGCCTTCGTCACCGCCCTGGTGCTGACGACGACGGCCGTCATGGGGAGGGAGGCGTCGGACCTACCGCCGGGCGACCCGTCGCGGGGTGAGGCCCTGTATCGGCAGTACTGTACGGTCTGCCGCGGCGCGACTGGCGAGGGAGACGGGCCGAATGCGCCCTTCCTGGAGGATGATTGGCCCAGGGACCTGACCGACGCCCGGTATATGGCTCGCCTCACCGACCGAGACCTCACCGAGGTGATTCGCGGCGGGGGAGGAGGTGTCGGCCGGTCGTGGTTCATGCCGGCCTGGGGCAACACGTTCTTGGCCGAGCAGGTCGCGGACCTCGTTGCGTACACCCGGACGCTTTCGAGGTACCCGCCGCCGGGGCGAACTACGGGGGGCCCGGAAGCGGCCGGGGCCCGGTTGGTGGCCGGGCTGGGGCACGGGGTGCCACCGGATCGGAGATCTCCCGGCGCCACCCATTGCGCCAGACCTCAGCCGTCTCGGCGCGAGGGTGAATCGCGATTGGCTCGATCCCTACCTCCGACGCCCCCACCGGATCCGCCCCGCTGGATATGTGTCGCTGTCCAGGAGCCGGATGCCCGACTTCCGTCTGTCAGCCGACGAGTCGCGGCGGCTGGCGGCGTATCTCGTCCGGCATCGGCCCGAGCCCGAGTTGTCGGCGGGGAGGCCGCCAGGACCGCCAATGGCAGATGGGGCCGCCCTCTTCCAGCGACTGGCCTGTCGCGCTTGCCACACGTTCGAGGGACGCGGGGGCAGGCGGGGCCAGACCTGTCGGAGGCGCCCAGACGGCTCCGGATGGCCTGGGTCACGCGCTATCTCCTGGGCCCGCAGGCCGTGGCCCCCGGATCGGCCCGGGCGACGCCCACGCCCTCGCCGCGTTTCTGTCTGGTAGCGCGGCGGCCCCTGCCGCGGACGGGACTGCCGGTGGAAACGAGGAGCAGGCGTTCCTGGGTGCCGTGCTCTTCCGCAAGCTGGCGTGCCGGGGATGCCACCGGCACCCGGACGAGGAAGCGCCGGAGCGGGGGGCCCCTGACCTCACCACCAACGGGGAGAAGCTGCGGCCGGACTGGCTGGGGGCCTTCCTGAAGCGCCCGCACTCGGTCCGCCCCTGGGTCCTGGCGCGAATGCCAAGCTTTGGCCTGACCGATCCCGAGGTGAACGAGGTCACGGCATTTCTCATAACGCTCCGGGATGGGATCCTTCCCGAGCTGCCCCCAGGCCTTCAGACCGGACGCGGGGCTTCTCCTGACATCATCGGTGTGGGAGAGCGGTTGGCCTCGCGGGAGTATCTCTCGTGTTCCTCCTGCCACCTCGGAGGAGATCGGCCAACCGAAGGACCACCCGAGGACTGGGCTCCTGATCTCCAGCTCGCGGGCCAGCGCCTCCAGCCTGGATGGATCGTCCGCTGGCTCCTGGATCCGCAGCGGCTCCAACCGGGGACGAGGATGCCAAGCTACTTTGCCGATGCCGACTCCGGTCCGAACGACATCCTGGATGGGGACGAAGCGCGGCAGATTCTGGCGCTTCGGAAGTACCTGCTGGCAATTGGGACGCGACCAGCAGGCCCCTGAGAGACAGCGCGCAGCAAACAGCAGGCAGTTGGCCCATTCGAGAGCAATCACATCGGGGAGCACGGTGATCGGAGTCATTCTTCCGGATGCGTCTGCGTCGAAGCGGCAATGGCCTCGCGGAAGGGGGACAGCGATACCATTCCAATCATCCAAGATATGGGGAGCGGCTTCTCCGATTCGGCCATAGCATTTTGTTGAGAGCGTGCCGAAATCGTGGTAAAGAAGTGTGCGCCGCATGATGTAGCATGGCATGGCTCTATCCTCCGCCTCGATTCCGTGGGTCCGGTAGGGGGCCACTGATTCCGATGACGTCGCCGATCCCCCCCAAAAAAGAGGGGAAACCCTCCACGGGCTTCCGGTCGGGGACGCGCCAGAAGAGCCTTCACAACATCCCCTGCTTCCGCGGCTTGGACGCGGCGGGTCTGGAGTCCATGCAGACCCTGGCCCGTGAAAAGGCGCTTCGCCGGGGAGAGATCCTCTTCCAGGAGGGGGCAGTCTGCGATGAGATCTTTGTCATTACCCAGGGGAGCGTCAAGGTGTACCGCCTGTCCGATGACGGGCGCCAGCACACCCTCTGGGTCCTGGGGGCTGGCGACTGCTTCTGCCTGGCGCCGTTTTTTCACCGGACCCGATACCCCGTCACCGCGCAGTGCACGACGGAGGTTCGGATCCTCAGGCTGGAGCGAGAGAGCTGGCCTCCCCTTCTCGGGGGGAATCCGGGGTTGGCCTGCGGCGTGGCCCAGTGCCTCTGCGAACGCCTGGCCGCTCTGGCGTCCCATCTGGAGATCGTCTCCACCCGGGAGGTGCGCCGGCGTCTCGCCCGGATCCTTTCGGATCTCGCCCGCAGGCGGGGGGTCCGGAGGCCTGAGGGAACACTGCTGGACTCCGGGTTGACCCACGACGAGCTGGCGGCGTGCGTCGGAACCGCCAGGGAGGTGATCTCCCGCACCCTGGGGCAATTCCAGCAGGAAGGGCTGGTCACTCTGGGGCGCCGACGCCTCCTCATTCGCGACCTTCCCGGCCTTCAGGCCGCATCCCTCCCTCGCCGTCCCTCCAAAGATGCCCGTCGGTGACTGTAGTCACTGAACGGCCGGCATTCCTGCGTTAGAAAGAGCGGCAATTATAGAGGAGTTCCATCCTCAACACAGTCGTGTTTTGCCGCCAATCCCACCCCGAGAGGCGTGACGTCGGGTGAGATGACGGCGTGGCCGGAGGGGGGCGTCCCGATGTTGAACTGGATGCGCTGGCTTCCGGAGAACGTCTCGACCTACGGGGGAGACATTGACGCCGTCATTTCCTTGATCTACTACGTGACCCTGGTCTGGTTCTTCCTGACGCTGGGGACCTTGGCGGCTTTCTTGATCCTTTACCGTCGCCGGGAAGGCCGCCGGGCGGCCTATGTTACGGGTGACCGGCTGAAGGAATCGGCCTGGATCCTGGTCCCGCTCTTGATCGTCCTGGGACTCGATTTCTGGCTTGATCTCCGGGGGGCGCCGGTGTGGGCCAAGGTCAAGAGTCAGGTACCGCCGGCCGCCCTGAGCATCCAGGTGACAGCCAAACAATTCAATTGGGAAATTCTCTACGCAGGCCCGGACGGGGTGTTCGGGACGAGCGACGACCTCCAGCGCGAGAACGAGCTGCACGTCCCGGTCAACAAGGTGGTACGCGTCGTCCTCAAGTCGAAGGACGTGATCCACAGTTTCTTCCTGCCGAACCTGCGCCTCAAGCAGGATGTTGTGCCGGGCCGGACGATCGAGGCCTGGTTCGAGGCCACCCAGCCCGGCCAATACGAGCTGCCCTGCGCCGAGCTATGCGGGTTCGGGCATTCCGGGATGAAAGGCTGGCTCTACGTGCACCCCCCCGAGGAATACGAAAAGTGGGTGAGGGAACAGTGGCGGTCCTCATGAAGCAGAACTCGAATGTCGAAGATCGAGGGACCGCAGATCCCGTCCTGCAATCCGACATCCGAAATTGAAAAGGTGAGCAGGGATGGCTGACACCGCCTTCGCAACCGTGGCCGAGCATTCCGCCCACGTCCATGACGTGAAACCGGGGTTCTGGCACACCTATGTCTTTTCCACGGATCACAAGACCATTGGAAAGCAGTATCTCTGCATCGGCCTGATCTGGGCGGTCGTTGGCGGCCTCTTGGCCTACGTGATGCGCTGGCAGCTTGCCTGGCCCGACACGGCCGTTCCCGGTTGGGGGGAGGTCGGACCTGAGGTCTACAACATGATGGTCACGATGCATGGCACGATCATGGTCTTCTTCGTGGCCATGCCGATCCTCCTGGGGGCCTACGGGAACTTCCTGATCCCCCTCATGATCGGGGCCCGAGACATGGCCTTCCCCCGACTCAACATGCTCTCGGTCTGGGTCTTCGCCTTCGCCTCACTCGTCCTCTTCCTCTCGTTCTTCGTTCCGGGCGGGGCCGCCTCCGCCGGTTGGACGGGCTACCCCCCGCTCTCCGCCAAGGTGGAGTACACCGGCGTGAACTGGGGAATGAACCTCTGGATCCTGGCCCTGGCTCTGGAGTTTGCCTCCTTCCTCATGGGCGGCGTCAACTACCTCACCACGGCCATCACCCTTCGGGTGCCTGGGATGACGTTCTTCCGCCTCCCGCTGGTCGTCTGGCAGCAACTCACGGCCGCGACGCTCTTTCTCCTGTCAGTGGGACCGCTCATCGCCGGCGCGGTGATGCTCCTCCTGGATCGGACCATCGGCACCCATTTCTATCTTCCCGATCTGGGCGGCGACCCGCTCCTCTGGCAGCATCTCTTCTGGTTCTTCGGCCACCCGGAGGTGTACGTCATCCTCCTGCCGGCCCTGGGATTCGTCCTGGAGGTCCTGCCCGTCTTCTCCCGCAAGCCCATCTTTTCCTACCGCGGGATCATCTACTCGACCATTGCGGCGGGAGGCCTCAGCTTTGTCGTCTGGGCCCACCACATGTTCGTGAGCGGCATGGACCCCAGGCTGGCCATGCCCTTCAGCATTACGACGATCCTGATCTCCGTGCCCTTCGCCTTCATCGTGTTCGCCATGATCGCCACCCTCTGGCGGGGGTCCATCCGGTTTGACACCCCCATGCTCTTTGCCCTCGGCTTTCTCGCCATGTTCATCGTGGGCGGCCTGACGGGCATCTTCAACGGCTCGGCCCCGGCGGACATCTATATCAGCGACACCTATTTCGTCGTCGCCCACTTCCATTACACGCTGTTCAGCTCGGTCGTCTTCGGGGGGTTCGCCGGATTCTACTTCTGGTTCTCGAAGATGTTCGGGCGGCTGTTGAATGAGACGCTGGGGAAGGTCCACTTCTGGCTGACCCTGGTTTGCTTCAACCTCACCTTCTTCCCGATGCACAACATCGGCCTGGCGGGAATGGGGCGCCGGATCGCCAACCCGTTGCAGTACGAGTTCCTCGTGCCGCACCAGTGGGTCAACGTGCTCGTCACTGTCGGCGCAATCCTGCTCTTGGCCGCCCAGATTCCCCTTGTACTGAACATAGCCTGGAGCCTGTTGGCGGGAAGGGCGGCCCCGGCCAACCCCTGGGAGGCCAACACCCTGGAATGGACGGCGCCGTCGCCGCCGCCGCACCTCAACTGGGAGACCCTCCCCGTGGTGTACCGGGGCCCCTACGAATACAGCGTGCCCGAGGTGCGCGAGGAGTGGCTCCCCCAGGATCAGGCGCTGGCAGCCCCGTCCCGTTAGGAGGACCCCCGCATGGCAACTCGCGCAGAGGCACAGGCGATTCCCGGCATCCTGCCTGGAAAGGTGGGGGTGTGGTGGTTTCTCGCCTCGGAGGTCATGCTGTTCGGCGGCCTCATCGCGAGCTATGTGGTTTTCCGCCTCGGGAGCGCCGGATGGAGCACGGAGTCGGCGCACCTGAGCGTGCCCATCGCGGCCGTCAACACCCTCGTTCTCCTCACCAGCAGTCTGACGATGGTGCAGGCGTTTGCGGCCGTGGAGGGCGGGGACCAGCCGCGGCTTCGGATGCACCTGGGACTCACCATCCTGCTGGGCCTGACCTTCCTGGGAATCAAGGCCTTCGAGTACACCTTCGAGATCCGGGCTGGATTCACCCCCGGCGCCGGCATCTTCTGGTCGTTCTACTACACCATGACCGGTCTCCATGCCCTGCATGTGCTGGCCGGGATCGTCGTCAACACCCTGCTGTTCGTGAGGGCGGGACGAGGAACGCGGAACTGGCACCAGGTGGAACTGGCCGGGCTCTACTGGCACCTGGTGGACATCGTGTGGATCTTCCTCTTCCCATTACTTTACTTGACGTGAGCGGAGGGACCCCGACGGGTCGCCCCGACGCCAATCCGCGGAGGTCACAGATGGCATCTCACGGAGGCAGACCGAACTACGTTGCCGTCTGGGCGTGGCTGGTCGCCCTGGTGATCCTCGGGCTTGCAGTCAGCTTCTTGCCGGGCGCAAGAAGCATGGCGGTAGCGCTGATCTTCGCCACGGCCGTCGCCAAAGCTCTGCTGGTGGCCCTGAACTACATGCACCTCAGGTCCGAATCGCGCCTCATCTACGCCATCGCCATTGTTCCGGTGCTGTTCGTCCTTGGGCTGACAGTGGCCCTGTTCCCTGACTTTGTCTTCCATCGCTAACATGGCTGTTCTGTCGAAGGACCTCGCGGGACCAAGCCGGGACTTCCTGGCCCTCACGAAACCCCGCGTGGTCGTGATGGTCCTGGTGACGGCTTCGGTTGGTTACTATCTCGGCCGTCACGGGTCGCCGGACTGGCCTCGGCTGCTCACTACCCTGCTTGGAACCGCGCTGGCGGCCGCGGGCACCATCGCCTTGAACCAATTCCTGGAGCGAGAGGTGGACGCCAGGATGCAGCGCACGCGCAGGCGACCGCTTCCCACCGGACGGCTCCTCCCTGCGCAGGCGCTTTGGTTTGGCGTGGTCATCACGGCAGGGGGTCTGGCCCTGCTCTTGACGGTGGGTCTGCTCCCTGCGCTTGTAACGGCGGCCGCGGTCGGTCTCTATCTCTTCGCCTATACGCCGCTGAAGCGCAGGAGCGCCTTCTGCCTGATCGTCGGAGCGGTGCCTGGCGCCTTGCCGCCGGTGACCGGGTGGGTCGTGGGTCGGGGAGAGTTTGGGATCGGGGCCTGGGTTCTCTTCGGAATCCTATTCCTATGGCAGCTTCCCCATACGCTGGCCATCGCCACGCTCCACCGTGAGGATTACGCGCGGGGAGGAATCCGGCTGCTTCCAGAGACCAGGCTCGCCACCGCAGAACGCCAGACCGTGGTAAGCTGTCTGGCGCTCCTGGCAGTGGGGCTGATGCCGACATTGATCGGCCTTACCGGGCACGTGTACCTTTTCGGAGCCCTCGTGCTGGGGGTGGGCGTCCTGGCTTGCGGCGTCCTTCAGGCCCACTCGCCCTCCCTCGTAACAGCGAGGCGCATGGTCCTCGCGTCGCTTCTCTATCTTTCGGTGGCGTTGATACTCATGGCCTTGGACAAGGCCTGAAGCGGGTGTGACGTGGTGCCTACAGGCATGGTTCTGGGGAAGCGGATGGGAGATAAGTCGGCGTCCGGCGTAAGGCAGTGTGGGCCAGGGGTGCCGCCCGAACAGCTGGATCGAGGCCTGTCCGGGCCGCAGGAATCCCTTTATCAGACGGCCATGAATACCCCCCGATTGGGGATGCTGATATTCCTTGGATCAGAGACGATGCTGTTCGGCGGGTTCGTGGCCGCCTTCCTTGTATTTCGCCTGGGGGCACCAGTCTGGCCCCCGCCCCTTCAGCCCCGCCTTCCCGTGGGGGTGACGGGGGTGAATACGGGGGTGTTGCTTCTCAGCGGCTACACGATGTGGCGGGCGCTCCACGCTGCCAGGGCTGGGAATCGCGCTGGGGCGGTCAAGAGTCTGGCCCAGACGGGACTCCTTGGGGCGACCTTCCTAGCAGTGCAGGGGTACGAATGGGCTCGACTCCTCACCTTTGGCCTCACCGCATCCTCCGGAATCTACGGAGGAACGTTCTACACGTTGATCGGTGCTCACGCGGTCCACGTGCTCGGGGCATTGATCTGGCTCGCCCTCACCCTGAACGGGTCAAGTCAGAGCCGGTACACAGCCCGGGACCAGGTGAGGATTTCCCTCCTCGGAATGTACTGGCTCTTCGTGGTGGGCCTCTGGCCCATCCTGTACCTGATCGTGTACCTGGTCTGACTCTATGCGGCCTTCCGGTTCAGTCAGCGGGGTCACCGTCAGGACGGGGGCCCGGATTCTCCTGGCCGCCGGGACGGCGCTCGTCCCCCGAAGCGCGCCGGCCTGCTCCGCCTGCTGGAGTCTCGACCAGGGGCTGAATGCTGGCTTCTACTGGAGTTACCTGTTGCTGACCTTGCTTCCCTTTGCTGTCGCAGGGGTCATCGGGGTGTGGGTGGCCCACACCCTCTGGCGCGAAACCCGCCACCAGGCTTCCGGAATTCCCGAATCATCCACCATCGAGAAGCGCTGATCGGCCATCCCCGTATGCGGATGGGATCTGGGAAGCGGGGTGGGAAGAGAGATGTCGCCCAGCCAGCCTCTCGGGCGAGAGTGGGGTGCGGTTCGGGTATCCTCCCCCAGCGGATCCCATTCTGTGTTGATGCCCGAGAATTACGCGCGGGTCCACTGGAATACAATGATGGCAGCCGCCACCCCCAACACCAGAATCGGTTGAATCACTGCCGTTATCCCGAGCCCGGAGTAGAGCATTGCTTCCATACCCGCCACCTCCCCCCGAGACATGCCGAGCTCCCGTCTTGTGGTCGGGAGCCACTCTCACTGCCTCTACTCATCCCATAACTTAGTGGCCAAGGGGTCCTTTTGGCAAGGGCAGGAATGAGGGAGTGGCGCAACGGTGACCCTCCACCTGCAGGTACAGTCGTTCCACCTGATTCACCTCCCTCCGACTTCCCTCCATCCGTTGGTCGGTCCTGGCCGGGCGTTCAGTCACGAAGATCGTGATCCTGACCGTCTCGGAGGAGGACCAGAACCTGTTCGAGGCCATCAAGAGCGGCGCCCAAGGATACCTCCTGAAGAAGATCGAGCCGCAGGAGCTCTTCGCCATGCTGAAAGGGGTCGTCCAGGGGGATGCGCCCATCTCCCGCGCCATGGCCGCGAAGATCCTCCGGGAGTTCACCCACCAGGCCCGCCGGGCGGCCCCGGCGCCGCGGCCGGGTGCGGACCTGAGCCCCCGGGAGAAGGAGGTGCTGGAGCTGGTCACCCAGGGCAAGAGCAACAAGGAGATCGCGGTCGCCCTGGCCATCGCCGAAAACACCGTCAAGAACCACCTCAAGAACATCCTGGAGAAGCTGCACCTGGAGAACCGGGTGCAGGCCGCCACCTTTGCCCTTCGCGAGGGGCTGGTCCAGAGGCCGCCGGGGAAGCCCTCTTAACAGCGTCAATTGGTCAATTCGTCGATTCGTCAATTCGGGGCGCCCCATCCGTGACCATGGGACCAGTTAACCACTCGACTGTCTGATCCCTCCCGAACCCTTCGACAGGCTGACCAGCCCCCCGCGTTTCCTCTCCTCCTTCTGACAATCCATGACGACCGAGCCCTGTGGCCGGAATAACCCGAAGGGGCTATGGCGGCATAGCCCTTCTTCTCTCCAAAACCGTGCCCTCCGGGGCATAGACACCGGGAGGAGGCAGAGCTAGCTTTTGGCTCAAGCGGGATGAGGTGAGTGCACGATGGGCGGGAAAGCGGCCAAGTGCAGAATCTACATCATCTTCCACCACGCCCTCTTCGCCCAGGGTATCCGGAGCCTCCTCCGGGGGCGGCGCACCATAAAGGTTGTCGGCATGGAGCACGATCCGGCCAAGGCCCTCGAGGCGGTGGGTTCCCTCCGCCCCGAGGTGACTATCGTCGAGGAATCGGATGCCGGCATCCAGTCCCCCACCCTCGCGGCCATCCTGCAACGACATCCTGCGGGGCGGGTGGTGGCCCTGGACCTCGACCACAACTACGCCACTGTCTATGACCGGCACCAGGTTACCACCGCCCAGCCGGCCGACCTCGTCAAGGCCATTCGAGGAGGATCGCGGGACCCTGTGGCAGCTTCCCTCGCGCCCGGGCGCCTCGGCCACGGCCCGGAGAGCACCCGCGATAGAAAACGCAGCACGGGACGCAGAGACCGGACCTCGCCCTGACTCGAGGGCAGAAGGAGAACGCGCATGCAGATCACCCGGCGCAGCTTCCTGAAGATCTCCACGGCGGCGGGTGTGGGTGCCGTCGGTGCAACCCACCTGCCAGGAGGGCACGCCGCAAGCCAGCAACCCGGCCAGAAAAGCAACGGGGGGGAGAAGTGGGTCTCCAGCGTCTGCCTCCAGTGTCCTGCCGGCTGTGGGATCCTGGTCCGCGTTGTCAACGGCAGAGCCGTCAAGATCGAGGGGAATCCGACCCACCCCATCAACGAGGGACGCCTCTGCCCCAAGGGGCACATCGGCCTGCAACTGCTGTATGACCCGGATCGCATCAAAGGACCCATGCGGCGGGCCGGCGACCGGGGCTCCGGCAAGTGGCAGCCCATCAGTTGGGACGAGGCGCTGGATCAGGTAGCGAACCACTTGAAGGCCCTGCGGGAAAAGGGCCAGCCACACCGCCTGATCGTAATGGGCGGGCGCTACCGCGGGCAGATGCACGGCCTTTTCGCCCGGTTCATGGCCGCCTACGGCACCCCCAACGACGTCGGCCATTCCAGCATCTGCGCCGACGGGACGCCCCAGGCGCATTACCTCACCCAGGGGTTCAAGGCCTACGCCGGCTACGACTGGGACAACACCAACTACCTCCTCTGCTTCGGGGGTGGGTTCGTCGAGGCGTGGCGTCCCACCACGCGCCTCCTGCGCGCCTTCGGGCACATGCGCCGGGGCCGGCCCGTGCGCGCCAAGATCGTCCAGGTGGAGACCCGCCTCTCCGTCTCCGCCGCCAAAGCGGACGAGTGGATCCCCATCAATCCCGGAACCGACGTCGCCCTGGCCCTGGGGATTGCCCACGTCATCATCAAGGAGGAGCTTTACAACAAGGACTTCGTGGCCAATCGCACCTTCGGCTTCGAGGACTGGGTGGACGAGAAGACCGGGAAGACCCACAACGGCTTCAAGAACGTGGTCCTGGCCAAGTACACCCCCCTGGTCTGCTCCAAGATCACGGGCGTCCCGGCCGAGACCATCGTGCGCATCGCCCGCGAGTTCGCGAGCAGCCCTCCGGCGATCGCCGCCGGCGAGCGGGGCGTCAGCATGCAATCCAATGGCGTGTTCAGTCGGATGGCGGTCCATGCCCTCAACGCCCTGGTGGGGAGCATTGATGTCCCCGGCGGCATCTTGGTCCAGATCGGGCCGCCGCTCAGCAAGTGGCCCGACCTCGTCCAGGATGACATCGCCAAGGAAGGGGTCAAGCAACCCCGGATTGACTACGCCGGGACCAAGCGGTACCCCCTGGCGGGCAAGGTCTACCAGGATATCCCGGAGATGGTTTTGGGCGAGGGGCCGTACCCGGTGGACACCCTTCTGCTCTACTACACTAACCCGCTCTTCTCCACCCCGGACGTGGAGCGCTTCTACAAGGCCATCCTCAAGGTCCCGTTCATCGTCTCCTTCTCCCCCTTCCTGGACGAAACCACGGCCTATGCCGACGTGATCCTCCCCGACCACACCTACCTGGAGCGCTGGCAGGACGACGTGATCTACCCCAGCCTGGGATACCCGGTGATTAGCATACGGCAGCCCGCGGTCCAGCCCCTCTACGACACCCGGAACAGCGGCGATGCCCTCATTGACCTGGCCCGACGCATCGGCGGAAGCGTGGCGCAATCCTTCCCCTGGAAGGATTACCTGACGCTGATCAAGGAGAAGGTCCAAGGGCTGTTCGAAGCCCAGAAGGGAACCATCGTCGCCCCCACCTTCGAGAAGTTCTGGGCGGAGTTCCAGAAGGCCGGATTCTGGGCCAACCCGCCCTATCAGTTCGGCCAGTGGGAACGCGTCCTCCACACCCCCTCCAAGAAGTTCGAGTTCTATTCTCAGAATCTGGCCCACAAGCTGGAAGAATTGGCGAAGAAGGAGGTCGAAAAGACCAAGGAGAAGGGGAAGACCACCACCGAGGAGCGGGAGCTGGAGGCGATCCTGCGGGGGTTGGAGATCCGGGCCCGGGGGGACGAGCTCTACATGCCCCACTACGAGCCGCCCAAGCAGGTCGGGGACCCCGACACCTATCCGCTGCTCCTCAACACCTACAAGCTCATGACCCATGCCGAGGGGCGCGGCGCCAACGCCCCTTGGATGCAGGAGACCCTTGGACTTCACGCCGGCGTCCGCTGGGACTCCTGGGTCGAGATCAATCCGGAGACCGCCCAGAGTCTCGGCATCGGCGAGGGGGACGAGGTCTGGGTGGAGTCGGTGGTGGGCAAGATCAAGACCCGCGCCCGGCTTTATCCGGGCGCCATGCCCAAGGTGGTCAACATCCCCTTCGAACTTGGGCATAAGGCCTATGGCCGCCTGGCCCAGGGGCGGGGCGTGAACCCGAACGAGATTCTCGCCCACGTCAATGACCGGCTGGGCGGGCTGGCAGCATTCTTCTCCACCCGGGTCAAGGTCTACAAGGCGTAGGAGGTGACTATGCCACGCTGGGGGATGATCATTGATCTCGACCGCTGCACGGCCTGTCAGGCGTGCACGGTCGCCTGCAAGGAAGAGAACAACCAGCCTGTCGCCGGACGCGAACGGAGCCAGCGCGGTCGGGACATCTTCTGGATGCATGTCCTGTTGACGGTGGATGGGGAATACCCACGGGTGCGGGCGCGTTTCCTGCCCCGCCCCTGTCAGCACTGCGATGCGCCACCCTGTGTCCAGGTCTGCCCCGTGGGGGCCACCACCAAGCGGGTGGACGGGCCGGTCGCCCAGAACGACGAGCGCTGCATCGGGTGCCGCTACTGCATGGTCGCCTGCCCCTACGGCGTCCGCGCCTTCAACTGGAAGGCCCCGGCCTTCGAGACCACCCAGTACCTGAACCCGGATGTCCCGGTCCGGCCCGTCGGCGTGGTGGAGAAGTGCACCTTCTGCATCCACCGGATCGAGAAGGCGGTGGAGCGGGCCAAAGCCGAGGGGCGAGCCCTGCGGGACGGCGAAGTGCAGACCGCCTGCATGCAGACGTGTACGGGCGGGGCCATCGTCTTCGGCGACCTGGACGATCCCAACAGTCGAGTGAGTAGGCTGACGCGTGACCGGCGCGCCTTCCACCTGTTGGAGGAGTTGGCGACGCATCCTCGGGTCACCTACCTGGCGGAGGGCTGATCTATGAACCGCGCAGACGTGATGCGGATCGAGCGCGAGCACCCGGATTTGCGTTCCCTGGTCCGCGCCGGGGGGCTGTACTACCTGATCCTGGCGGGACTCTTGGCGGTCGTAGGCTACGGGATCTATGCCTACAGTCAGCAGTGGCGCGAGGGCCTCGAGGTGACGGGGATGAATACCCCAGTCTACTGGGGCCTGTACATCGTCAACTTCGTTTTCTTCGTCGGGCTGAGCGCCGGGGGCATCCTGGTGGCCGCCCTGGCGCACACCGCGGGCCTGGAGAAGTTCAAGCCCATCGGCCGGATCGCCGAGCTGGGTGCCATCAGTTGCCTGATTCTGGCCGCCATCTTCATCATGCTGGACCTGGGCCGGCCGGAACGGTGGTTCCACCTGATCTTCTACGCGCGCTTCGCCTCGCCCCTGGCGTGGGACTTCGTCATCGTGGGCATCTACCTGGCCATTGCCATGGCGCTGGGCTATTTCTCGACGCGTGCCGACCTCGTCCGGTGCATGGCGCTCCTCCCGTCCCGGCGAGGTCTCTACCGATTCCTGACCTTGGGTTACACCGACACCTCGCCAGCCGCCTTGGAGCGAGACCGGAGGGTCTTGCGGGCCCTGGCCATCGCCTCTATCCCGGCGGCGGTCATGCTCCACTCCGTCACCGCGTGGATCCTGGGCCTCCTGAAGGCACGCCCGGGCTGGCACAGCGCGCTGCTGGCCCCGCTGTTCATCGTGTCGGCCAGCGTCTCGGGCTTGGCCATGGTCATCGTGGCCCTGGTTGTGAGCCGGCGGTTCCTGGGGGTGCGGGTCAAGGAGGAAGTGATCCAGGATCTGGGGCGCATTCTCGTCTTCACGATCCCGGTCCTCGGGTATTTCCTCTTTGCCGAACTGCTCACGGTGGTATATGCGGGCGAGCAGGCGCCCATGACGGTCTTCCAGGAGATGATGTTCGGGAGGTACGCTCCCATCTTCTGGTTCAATGTCCTCTTGGGTTTGCTGCTCCCGGTGCTCCTCTTGTGGCGGCCGCGGCGATGGGTGGCCCTGGCCCTTGCGATCCCGCTGTTCGTCGCCGCCTCCCTGGTGGCCCAGCATTTCCGGCTCGCGATCCCCACTCCGCTCGTGGGGCTTTTCCCCTACACCCTGGGCGTGTTCCTGCCGAGCTGGATGGAATACACACTGATTGCCCTCTTGGCGGTCGTCGTTCCCTTCTTTCTCCTGACGACCCCGTGGCTCCGGACCACAGACGGCATCGGGGTCGCGGCGGCGCTGGTCGTCCTCGGCGTCCTGGCGGAGCGGACGAATATCGTTCTCCCGCCCCTCCTGAAGACCTGGCTGCCGTACCCCCCGGGCTCCTACATGCCGACTTCGACGGAGGTTGTGCTGGTCCTGGCCACCTACGCCGTGGGGGCGTTGGCCTTCGTCATCCTCGCCAAGGTCTTCCCCCTGGTGGAACTGGAAGAGGGGTAGGGGCGTCAACGTGGATACACTCCACGCAGACCTGGCCACCATGGCATCGGAGCGGGCCCGGGCCCGGGCGGAAATCTACCGGCTCCTGGCCCTGGGCTTCGGCTCGCCGAATGAGGGCCTCCGACAGGGGAGCCGGGACCCGTGCTGGCTCGATCGGGTCCGCCGCTCGCTCTACCTCCTCGGGCTGCTTTCCCTTTCCGATGCCTTCGCCCAGTTGGAAAAAGCTATCCAGCAACTTTGCACTGACCCGCAAGTTGCCGATGTCTGGGACCTGGAACACACCCGGTTGTTCGTAGGTCCGGGCCCCGTGGCGGCGCCGCCGTACGAATCGGTGTATACCGACCCGGACGGGCGGGTGATGGGCGAGGCGGCAATACATGCCTTGGAACGTTACCGGGATGCTGGCGTATGCCTGGCCCCGGAGGTCCGCGATCTGCCGGACCACGTGGCGCTGCTGACCGAGTTCATGGCCCACCTGTGCGAGGAGGAGGCCGCTGCCTGGACCCGTGGCGATGTGCCCGAGGCCGAAGGCCTTCTCTCATCACAAGCCTCGTTCCTGGCAGATCACCTTCTCTCCTGGACTCCCCGATTCTCCGCCCGCCTGGCCTCCGCCACCAGCTGTGAGCTGTACCTGCCGCTGGCTCGGCTCATCGGGGACTTCCCCAGGCTCGACCGGGACCAAATCGCAGTCCTAATGGGATCCCTGGCGTCAACCGGGAAAGAAATCGGGGAACCGTAGGATGCTGTCCCCGTCATTCACGGAGCGGGTCGCCGTATTTTTCCGGGGGCCACACCCCGGCTCAACAGGGGCTGCCCAGGCCGAGGAGGTCGTGGAGTTCCTCCGCACCGCGTACCCGTCCCTCCCCATCTGGGCCACGGCCCCCTCCGCCGGTCACCCGGAGGCACTGCGAGAATTCGTTGGCGACCACGGGCTCCGCGCGCTGGTGATCGCTGACGCCGGGCCCGCTGTCCCCGGGCCTTCCCTCCGGGAATCCGCCGAGGGTGCCGGTCTCCCTCCGTGGGCGGTCCACGTCGTGGAGTTCGGCGACGCGGGTTTTCCCTTCGACGAGTGGAATGTAGCCCGGGAGCACGCCAAGGCCCTGTGCGCAGCCAAAGTGCAGCGTGCCTTGGCCTTCCGGGATGTCCCCCTCGATTCTCTGAAACCCGTGGCCCCCCGTTGCGACGCCACAATCAGCCGCCGGGACCTATTCCGCTCCCTGGCCCGGGTGCGATACGACGTCGTCCCGCGGGTAATGGCGCCCCGTTGCAAGGGCCGGTACGGCTGTGTGTTGTGCCTGAAGGCCTGTCCCCTCGACACCATCGCTGTAACCAATGGTCAGGCCGTGATGGATAAGCCTCGGTGCGACGGCTGCGGGTTCTGCGTGAAGGCGTGCCCGGCGGGAGCCATCGATTACCCTACGTTCGCGCCCGGCCAGATCGACGCCGAACTGCAAGGGCTGCTCCACCCCGCAATCCACCTCGCACCCAGGATCGTCGCCTTTGTGTGTCATGGGACGACCCTCCCTGTGGTACCGGAGGTCCTGCCCCTTCCGCTCGCCTGCGTCGGGATGGCGTCTGCCGGGCTCATCTTGCGGGCCTTCGACCTCGGGGCCGACGGGGTGGCCCTCATCCAGGGGAGCGACGGCTGCGGTCGCCGCCACGAATTCAGCCACCAGGCCAGGGAGCTGCGCGCCGCGCAGACGATGCTCGGCGCTTGCGGGGTCGGCGGGGACAGGCTGGCGCTGCTCTCGTCAGCGCAGGATTCCCGGGACCTGATTGCCCCGCTACGGCGGTTTGTCGAGGCAGTGCGCGCCTCTGGTTCCCACGTCTTCTCCGAGGGGGAACCCGTTACGCCGAGCGCGGACTGCAGCCAGCTCGGGTGGCTTCTGCGGGGGATCGGTCGGAGAGTCCATCTCTCCCCCATGCAGGGTGCGAGTTCGCCCCTCGGGATCCTCGCCATCCATCCGGACCGTTGCACCCTCTGCGGCCTGTGCGCGCCCCCCTGCCCGACGGAAGCCTTGCAGGTGAGAGACACCTGTGGCCGAGTGGCCCTCGCGTTTGATCACGCGGGATGTGTCGCGTGTGGACTCTGCCTTCGCGCTTGCCCTGAGAAGGCTCTCACGCTGCCACGGGCGCTGGACCCCAGTCGCCTCCAGGACACCGCGATCCTCTTGGAGGGGGAGATGGCCCGCTGCCGCCGCTGCGGCGCGGCCTTCGCCCCTCTGAGGATGTGCGAAAAGATCCGAGACCGGCTGGCCCAAAGCGGCACTCCACGTCCTGAGTTTGTCCTGGATTTCTGCCCAGCCTGTCGGGTTGCAGGGATTGCCACTCCCCGCCTGCCGACCGACCGAGCCGAAAGGCAACCTTCGGGCTTGGCGAGGGCAGATCCCGTCCTGTTTTCGACGTCCCCACCAGAGAGCCAGCGAAGTTTCGGCCTCTCCGCGTTCTCGCAGTTCGACGCAGGGGAGGGCATCGGGGGCGAGGCTCGCCCAGCCAATCTTCCGAGGATGAGCGTGGAGCCATAGGAGGCGGTGGGCGTGTGGGGTGTGCAGATGAAGGGGGCAACGGTTGCCCTGGTGGTGGGAGGCACACTCCTCCTGGTGGCACTCTCGACCACCGCCGGAGAGGCCAAGAGCAACCCGTACACGAGCGCCAAGGTCTGCGCGGGTTGTCACGAGGACATCTACCAGATGTGGTCGCGGTCGCTCCACGCGAGTTCCCTGACGGATCCCGTCTTCGACGTGGTGTACATGCAGGTGCTCAAGACCGATGGGAAGGCCCGGGAGTCCTGCCTGCGCTGTCATGCGCCGACCACGCGGGTCTCCCGGGATTTTGGGCTCAAATACCAGGTCACGCGGGAGGGGGTCACCTGTGATTTCTGCCACACCATTTCCACGGTGAACATGGCCAACCGCGAGGAACCATACACCATGCGACCCGGAATGGTGAAGTTCGGTCCCCTGGGTGACACCACGTCCCCGAGACACCTCACCACATTCTCACCGATCCACGAGACCTCGGAGCTGTGCGGGGGCTGCCACGAGTTGGTCGCCAAGAACGGCACGGTCATCATGGGGACCTACAGCGAGTGGAAGGAGAGCCCCTACGCCGCCAAAGGGGTGCAGTGCCAGGACTGCCACATGCCGACCGTCAAAGATGCCACCACCGTCAAGGCGGGCGTCAAGATTTCAACGAAGCGGGTCAACAAGCATGACCTCCAGGGCGGCCACTCCGTTGACCAGGTCCAGCGTGCCGCCAAGGTGGAAATCCTCGAGGTCAGCAAGGGCTCGGATGCGGTCCTGGTCCGGGTCCGGGTGACCAACGTCGGATCGGGCCACAAGATGCCAACGGGCATTCCCTCGCGGAAGATACTGCTCACCGGCCGGCTGAAGGACGCCCGGGGCACCGTGCTCCGGGAGGCCAAGATTCGCTATCAGAAGGTCCTGGCCGACGCCCAGCGCAAGCCCCTGGAAACGGACGCCGACATCTTCCTGAAGCCGAGTACGATCCTGGTAGACAACCGCCTGGGGCCTCAAGAGTCACGGATCGAGCGGCTAATCTTCCCCGTCACCAAAGAGATGACTCAGGATCAGGTCATAGGCGGCCGCACCTACCAACGCAACCTGAGCGTCGAGGTGACGCTGACCTACAGCTACACGCCACTGATCCTTCAGCCGGCCGACATGGTGCAGGAGATGGCCAAGGATAGCCGGCCATTACCTTAAGGCAGGCTCAGGAGATCATGTCGATGCGCAGAGGAGCGCTGACGCTGGGGGCGGGGCTGGTACTGCTGGTCGGTCTGGCGACCGCACAGATCGTCCGCAGCGCCCAGCCGGGGCAGCCCATCGCCTTCAATCACAAGGCGCACGTCTCCAAGGGATTGGACTGCGCCACCTGCCATCGTTATGTGCGCGAACAGGCCTTCGCCACGCTCCCCACGATCCAGACATGTCTCATGTGTCACAGCGCCAAGATGAGCGACAATCCCGAAGAGGAGAAGATCCGGGAATTTGCCAAGCGCGGGGAGCCGTTGCGGTGGCGGCGTCTCTACGTCCTCGCGCCCGACGCCGCGGCCTATTTCTCGCACCGGCGTCACGTCGCCCAGGGAAATATTCCCTGTGCTACGTGCCATGGACCCATGGCCGAGCAAACGAAGCCGCCGCCCAGGGCCCTGGTCCGGTTTGACATGGATTTCTGCATCGCCTGCCACCAGCAGAAGAAGGTGTCCACGGCCTGCGCCGACTGCCACCGCTGAGAGGCTGGCGGGTTTACCCCGCCGGAGTTTCAATCCGCGAAGCCCGAGCCCCCGGCGGGCACCCGCAAGTCCTGGGTGAGCCGGGAGAGGAAACGAGGAGCCCCGAGACAAGCTATGAACGTGACACGACGGGGATTCTTCGGGTGGACCGGGGGCGTGGCCGCCGCGGCCGCGGGATGCCAGGGGATTCGCGCCATCGGCGACCTGCAGGCCGCCACCTACGAGGCGGAGATCCCACCCCAGGGGATCGAGGGATGGGTGGCCTCCGTGTGCCAACAATGCCCCGGCGGCTGCGGCATCCAGGTGCGGACCATCACGGGAATCGAGGACGGGGTCAAGCGCGCTGTCAAGATCGAGGGGAACCCCTTCCACCCCATCAGTCGCGGCGCCATCTGTCCCAAGGGCGTGGCGGGCATCCAATCCCTCTATGACCCCGACCGAATCCGGGGCCCGATGAAGCGCGTCGGGCCCCGCGGTCAAGGCCAGTGGCAGCCCATCTCCTGGGAAGAGGCCATCGCGAGCGTCGTCCAGCACTTGCAGGGTCTCCGCGCCAAAGGGGAGTCCCACACGCTCCTGCTTCTCACGGGCCGGATCCGCGGCCTGATGCAGAGCCTCCTGCACCGGTTTCTGGAGGCGTACGGGTCGCCCAACTATCTTTCCACGGCCGGAGGGTGCGAGGCTTCCCGCCAGACGTCTCTCCTCACCCAAGGGATTGCCGAGCCGATCGCCTACGACCTGGAGAACAGCGCCTACATCCTCTCGTTCGGCGCGGGACTCCTCGAGGCGGGATGGTCCCCCGTCCGCCAGGCGCGAGTCTATGGCCACCTCCGTCAGGGGACGCCGGGTCGCCGCGGGCGCCTGGTCCAGGTGGAGCCGCGGCTCTCGGTGACGGCGGCGAAGGCCGACGAGTGGATTCCCCTGCGACCGGGGACCGATGGGGCGCTCGCCCTGGCCATGGCTCACGTGATTGTCAGTGAGGGGTTGTATGACCGGGAGTTCGTGGAGACGTGGGCCTTCGGCTTCGATGACTGGCGAGACGCGTCGGGTACGAACCGCCTCGGCTTTCGCTCGCTGGTCCTGAGCGACTACCGGCCCGAAGCCGTCTCGGCCCTGACCGGCGTGCCCATTCAGACTATCGTCCGGGTGGCGCGGGACTTCGCCGCCACCCGGCCGGCCGTGGCCGTGGCGGAGCGGGGTGCCGGCTTCCACACCAATGGCCTGTACAACCGCCTGGCCATCCACGCCCTGAACGCTCTGGTGGGCAGCATCGAGGTCCCCGGAGGAACGGTGACCCAGCGGCGGCCGCCCCTCACGCCTCTCCCCCCGGTAGTCAGGGACGCGGTGGCCACGCGCGGAATCGCGGCGCCGCGGATTGACGGGGCCGGGAAACCGACGAGCCCCTTGGCCTCTTCGGCTGTCAGCGTGCTGCCGCAGGTCCTGCGCACCGGTTCCCCCTACCGGATCAATGCGCTGTTTCTCTACTATGCAAACCCGGCGTATTCGGTTCCGGAATTCGTGCAGAACTCCAAACTCCTGGATGGGATCCCCTTCATCGTGAGCTTCTCGCCCTTCCCGGACGAGACAAGCCGGCATGCGGACCTGGTTCTCCCCGATCACACGTATCTGGAACGCTGGCAGGACGACCCCATCGAGGCGACGTGGGGACCGGCGGTCCTCGGCCTGCGCCAGCCGGTGATCCCGCCCCGGCACAACACGCGCCACACGGGTGACGTCCTCATCCAGATTGCCCAGGGTCTCGGTGGGAGCGTGGCGGCCGCATTTCCCTGGAAGGACTTCGGCGAGGTCCTCAAGGAAAGCTTCCGGGGCGTCGCCGGGGCGCAGCGTGGCCTCATCATGACGACCCCCTTCGAGGAGGCCCGGCAGCGCCGTCAGGCCGATGCAGGTTTCTGGCTGCCCTCGTACAAGACGTTCGAGGAGTTCTGGAACCAGGCAGCCGAGCGGGGCGGTTGGTGGGATCCGGCCTATCTGTACCGGGATTGGGGACGCGTGTTCCACACCCCGTCGAGCAGGTTCGAGTTCTTTTCCCAGACGCTGCGGCAGCACCTCGAAGGGCTGACGCGCCGGGGAGTGGCACCCGGGGCAGGTCTTGAGAAGCACCTGGAAGCTCTGGGTCTCCGGGCCCGCGGCGACCGAGTCTTCCTCCCACACTACGAGCCGCCCCGGTTCGTGGGCGAGGAAAAAGAATTCCCGCTTCACCTCATCATGTCCAAGCCCATGAGCCTGGCGGGCAGCCGGACCGCCAACCAGGCATGGCTCGCCGAGATCCCTGACGTCCGGACGAGCCGGCCGTGGGACGTCACCGTCGAGGTCAACCCCGAGACCGCTCACAAGCTCCACGTGAAGGATGGGGAGGACGTCTGGCTCGAATCACCGGTGGGACGCCTCCGCGTTCGCGCCCAGTTGTACGCCGGCATCGCCCCGGAGGTGGTGCACGTGCCCTTCGGGTCTGGCCATGGGTCAGGTGGACGCTTTGCGGAGGCGTGGGGAGCCAACCCGAATCGTCTGGTGGGCGCCGAGGCGGACCGGCTGGCGGGAACACCCGCCCTCTTCGCGACCCGAGTGCGAATCACCAAAGCGTAACCGGGCTCAGCCGGAGCCAAAGAGCACACAGCTTCAGAAAATATCGAATGTCGAACATCCACTGATGAATTTCGAAGGGGAGGGCTCTCCGGAGCATTTCCTCCCCACGTTCGTCATTCGATATTGCTTGTTCGATATTCGACATTCGTCAGTGAGGGGTAAATGGCGCGCTGGGGGATGGTGATCGATCTCGATCGGTGCACGGGGTGCCAGGCCTGCGTCGTGGCCTGTAAGGCAGAGAACAACGTGCCGGTGGTCAGCTCGGCCGAGGCCCAGGCGGGCCGCCTCATGCTCTGGATGACCGTCATCCCCGAGGTGGAAGGCGAGTTCCCGCGGGTCCGGGCCCGCTTCACCCCTAGGCCCTGCATGCAGTGTGAGAATCCCCCGTGCGTCAAGGTCTGCCCGGTGCAGGCCATGATGAAGAGTTCCGAGGGCATCGTCAGCCACGTGTTTGCCCGCTGCATCGGCTGCCGGTTCTGCGTCCAGGCGTGCCCCTACGGCGTAACCTACTTCAACTGGCAGGCCCCCACGTGGCCGGCAGATCTTCGCGAGGCCCTGAATCCGGACTTTGCCATCCGGCCCACCGGCGTCGTGGAGATGTGTGACTTCTGCCACCATCGCCTCCAGCACGCCCGGGAGATGGCACGCGCCGACGAGCGGGAGGTGCGCGGCGAGGGAGAATACGTGCCCGCCTGCGTCCAGGCCTGTCCCGCGCGGGCGCTCATCTTCGGCGACCTGAATGACCCCAACACCTCGGCATCCAAGCTGGCCCAGAGCCCCCGGGCTTTCCGCCTGCTGGAAGACCTGGGGACAGTCCCCAAGGTCTACTACCTGAAGGAAGGCTGACGTGCCGACGACACACTCGCAGGGCCTCGGCGGGGACGAGATCCTCTTCGCCCCCGTTCTGCGCACGGGCCGGGGCTTTTATGTCGCGGCCGGGATCCTCCTGGCCGTGGCGGCCTGGGGAGTCTATGCGTACACGGTCCAGATCCGCTACGGCCTCGGCGTGACCGGGTTGAACCGCCCCGTGGCCTGGGGCTTTTACATCGTCAACTTCGTCTTCTTCATCGGCATCAGCCATGCGGGCACCTTGATCTCCGCCATTCTCCGCCTCTGCAAGGCGGAGTGGCGGCGCCCGATCACCCGGGCGGCCGAGACCATCACGGTCCTGGTCCTGTTCTTTGGCCTGGGGAGCATCATCATCGATCTGGGGCGGCCTGACCGGCTCTTCTATGTTCTCCAGTACGGGAGACTTCAGTCCCCGCTCCTCTGGGACGTCACCAGCATCACCACGTACCTTACGGCCAGTACGCTCTACCTCTACCTCCCCCTCATCCCGGATCTCGCCCTCCTGCGGGACCGGGCGGGGGGATGGCGACGGCACCTCTACACCGCCATCTCCCTCGGCTGGCAGGGTTCCCCCGAACAACACCGGAGGCTGGAGCGGGGGATCGCCGTCATGGCGGTGCTGGTGATCCCCATTGCGGTCTCGGTCCACACGGTGGTGTCCTGGGTGTTCAGCATGACCCTCCAGCCCATGTGGCAAAGCACCATCTTCGGCCCCTACTTCGTCACGGGGGCCATCTTCTCCGGGATCGCGGCCCTCATCATTTCCATGGCCGCCGTCCGGCGGGCCTATCACCTGGAGAACTACCTGAAGCCAGTCCACTTCAACAGTCTGGCCCTGCTCCTCCTGACCATGAGCCTCCTCTGGTTCTACTTCACCTTCGCCGAGCACCTGACCGCCTACTACGGCGGCGAGCTGGCCGAGGGGGCTGTCCTCTTTGCCAAAGTCACGGGGCCATACGCGCTGGAGTTCTGGGGCATGACAGTGTTGAACCTCGTGATCCCTATGGCCATCATGGCCAACCGCCGGACCCGGACCGTGGCCGGCACCGTTGTCGCCTCCACCTCTGTCCTGGTGGGGATGTGGCTGGAGCGGTACCTGATCGTCGTTCCCACCCTGGCCAACCCGCGCCTCCCGTATCCGCGGGGCATCTACCTGGCGACGTGGGTGGAATGGTCCATCACGGCCGGCGCCTTCGCCCTTTTCATCCTGCTCTACATGGTATTCACCAAGCTCTTTCCCATCATCTCCATCTGGGAGGTTCGGGAAGGACGCGAGATCGGGATCCGCGAGGCCCACGAACGGATGCAGAGCTATCTGCCGGGTGACCAGGGCCACGTACCGGCCGTTGGTCCGGCAGCAGCCTTGCGGTGAGGTGGAACATGGACTGGCTGTGGCGTCTCATTCCCATTACAGTTGCCGGCTTCGCGGTGGCGTTTATCGGCTGGATGGCCCAGATGCTTCGGCTGGCCTGGCTGCGGGACGATTCGTGGGGGTTCACCGTCACCGTGGCGTCGGTGGTGATCCCCATATTCCTGGTCTTCGTCTGGCTGGCGGTCTACGTCATGTGGGGGATCGCGCGAGAGGGGCTCCGGGCTACGCGGCCAGGCGAGCCCCCGCCTCCGCAGGCGAGACCGGGAGTGGCGCCGTGAACTCCCTGCGCCTCCACCTGATGCTCCTTGCCCTGGCAGCGCTCCCCCCGACGACTCTGGCCGCGGCCGGCGAGCGTCCCCTCCCCGACCCAGTGGAGGGATCGCGGTTGTTCGTCCGCAAGGGGTGCGTGGTCTGCCATGCGGTGGACGGCGAGGGGGGAAAGATCGGTCCCGATCTGGGGCGGGTTTCCACGGGCCGGACGTTCCTGGGCATCGCCGCCATCATGTGGAACCACTCGCCGGGCATGACAGAGCGGATCAAGGAAGTCCGGGCCACGCGGCCAAAGCTCACCCCGGAGGAAATGGCGAACCTCTTCGCTTTCCTCAACTACACCGGCTACCTCGACAACCCGGGGGAGCCGAGACGTGGCGCGGAGCTTTTCCGTGACCGGGGCTGCGCGCACTGCCATGCCGTGGGCGGCGCCGGTGGGGGCGTCGGGCCATCCTTGGACCGGTTCAAGCGGTACACGTCGCCCATCGTGCTGGCGACGGCCATGTGGAACCACGGCCCGCACATGCGGGCAGTGATGGAGCAGGCGGGAATCCCCCGCCCGCAGCTCGGTGGGGGGGATATCGCGGATCTCCTAGCCTACGTCCGCGCCGCGGGCCGGGGCGGGCTTGAGTCCGCTGTCTATCTCCTGCCGGGGGAACCAGGGCGGGGACGCGCCCTCTTCCGGGAAAAGGGCTGCGCGACCTGCCACGGCGCCGAGGCCCGCGGGCATGTGGGGCCGGGGCTCACACACCGGCACCCGGATATGCACCGCGGCCTCACCCAGGTGGGGGCTCTCATGTGGAACCACGGCCCCGCCATCTGGCAGAAGATGGCCGAGATGGGTATCGCCTTTCCGACCCTGGAGGCCCAAGAGCTGGCCGACCTGGTCGCTTTCCTCTACACGCTGCACTACTTCGACGAGCCGGGGAGGGCGGACCGGGGCCGCGACGCCTTCACGAGCAAGGGTTGCGCCGCCTGCCACGGGCCAGCGGGGCGTGGGGGGGCCGGCGCGCCGGACCTGACGAGGACCCTCGGAAAGGCAGGGCCCATCGAGATAGCCGCAGCCATGTGGAACCACGGATCGGCCATGGCGCAAGAGGCGCGGACCCGCGGCCTTCCCTGGCCGAACCTGGAGGGTCGTGACATGGCGGACCTTGTCGAATTTCTGCGAGCCAGCGGTCGGAAGAAATAGGAAGGACAGCGGCTATGCCCACGCCGGTGTTTCGCGTCGGGGTCCCAGACCTTGGGTACTGGCGGGCGCAAATCAAGTGCCAGGATGCCTGCCCGGTGCACACGGACGCGCGGGGCTATGTCACGGCTATCGCCGATGGGAATCCCGAGGCGGCCTACATCATCGCCCGGGAACCGAACCCTTTCGCCTCCATCTGCGGCCGCGTCTGCGCGGCTCCCTGCGAGGTGGCCTGTCGCCGCGGCGACATCGACGCGCCTGTCGCCATCCGAGCCCTGAAGCGGTTCGTCACGGAACAGTACGGCGTCGAGGCGTCCCTGCGGGCCGATCGGACCCGCCCGCCGATCGAGGCGACCGGCCTCCGCCTGGTGGAAGCGACTGGGACCGTTCGGGAGATCCGGAACAGCGAGGATGCCACCGCCCTGCGACGACTCGGCCAGGGCTCGCACGCAGGGAAGGGCAAGCGGGTGGCCGTGGTCGGGTCGGGCGTGGCAGGACTCACCTGCGCCCACGACCTGGCCCTCCTCGGCTACCGGGTGACGGTCTTCGAGAAGCAGGCGGTCCCGGGCGGCATGCTTGTGCTGGGCGTCCCCGAGTACCGGCTCCCTCGGGATCTCGTGCGCGCGGAGATCCAGGCCGTCCTCGATCTTGGGGTGGAGCTGAAGCCAAACGCGGCCATCGGGCGGGACTTCTCGCTGGCGGATCTGCGGGCCCAAGGGTACCAGGCCATCTTCCTGGCCATCGGATGCCACAAGGGCCGTGGGCTTCCCATCCAGGGAACAGAGCTGGATGGAGTCTTCCGCGCGGTGGAATTCCTCCTCAACATCAACTTGGGCTTCAAGGTGGACCTGGGCCAGCGGGTGATCGTGGTGGGGGGCGGGGATGTGGCGATGGATGCCGCCCGCACCGCCGCCCGCGAGGTGGCCGAGGCGGAAGTTCTCACCGCCTTGGATGCGGCCCGGGCGGCCCTGCGCCAGCCCCAGGTGGACCCGATGGCGGCCATGCGGGAGGCCATGGACGTGGCCCGCGAGGCGGTCCGGACGGGCGCGCGGGAGGTGCGGGTCGTCTGTCTCGAGTCGTGGGACGAGATGCCGGCCCAGCGGTTCGAGATCGAGGAGGCCCTGGCGGAAGGGATCACCATCAACACCCGCCTCGGCCCCAAGCGCATCGTGGGCCGGGACGGCAAGGTGACCGGCCTGGAGACGCTCCAAGTGCGCCGCGTCTTCGACGAAGAGCGCCGCTTCAGCCCCCAGTTCATCGAGGGGACCGAGCAGGTGATGGCCGCCGACTCGGTGATCCTGGCCATCGGGCAGGCGGCGGACCTGGAGTTCCTGACCCCCGCGGATGGGGTGGCGGTGACGCCCCGAGGGACGATCCAGGTGGACCCGGAGACGCTGGCGACCACGGCTTCCGGGATCTACGCGGGGGGCGACGTGGCCTTCGGCCCCCGGATCTTCATCGAGGGCGTGGCCAATGGGCACCGGGCCGCCCGCTCTATTCATGAGTACCTGAGCGGCCAGCGCCTGGCCGCCTCGGCCGACGCGAGCTGGGTGCGGCTGGACCATGCCCGGCAGGCCCTCCTGGGGCCGCCCGCCGAGGGGCCGCGCCTGCCCCGCATCTATCCCGGATACCGCGCAGCGGGACGCCAGGAGCCCCCCGGTCTCCCCATTGACCGGCGGATCGGCATCGCCGAGGTGGAACTGAAGTACCCGGACGCGGAGGCGCAAGCCCAGGCCCGCCGCTGCATCCGGTGCGGCATCCATACTATCTTCGACGCCACGCGGTGCATCCTGTGCGGCGGGTGCGTGGACGTCTGCCCCGAGTATTGTCTGCGCATGGTTCCGGTGAGCCAGATCACCGGAGACCAGGCTGTCTCCACGCTCGTCCATGCCATCACCGGTTTCCCGCTCTCCCCGACCCCCGGGCCGATCGCGACAGCGACAGGGACAGCGACGGTGATGATTATGGACGCCACGAGATGCATCCGCTGCGCCCTGTGTGCCCTCCGATGTCCCACGGGCGCCATCAGCATGGAGGCTTTTCGCTATGCAGAGAGCTGGATCTCCGCCTGAGTCCACCGGCCCGGAGCAGGGGCGGGTCTCGCGCCGTACCCTGCTGGGGACGGGGTGGTGCGGATTCCTTCTTTCCATCGTGGGTCCGGCCGTGGCCAACATCCGCTTCCTCTTCCCCAACGTCGTCTACGAGGGGCCCACGCTCCTCAAGGTGGGACGCCCGGAGGACTATGCGCCGGGGACCATCGCGGTCTTGGAAGAGCAGCGGCTCTTCATCGTTCGGGATCCCGAGGGGTTCCGCGCCCTCTCGGCCATCTGCACCCACCTCCGATGCACAACAGGTCCCTTCGTGCCGCCGGATGCCGAGTGGAAGGCCCCTCACTCCCACTGCCCATGCCACGGCAGCGTCTTCGCCAAGGATGGGCGCGTCCTCCAGGGGCCGGCCCCCCGGCCGCTGGATTTCTACCGGGTGAGTCTGGCCCCGGACGGCCGCCTCGTCGTGGACACGGCGGCCATCGTCGGGAAGGACGATGTCCTGAAGGTATAGCCCGGATGATTCGCGAAAGCCTTCGCGAATAATCCGGGGGAATGACCAAATCCGAATGGCCAATGGCGAATGCGAACGGAATAGTGGCAGTTGACGGCGCGCTCTACGCGCCCACCAGCATTGATCATCGGAAATTGGTCATTGGTCATTCGATCTGGATCATTCACGGTTCTGGTGGGGAATTATCCGTTCGAGGTGCGGAGTGACGATGGGCAAAACACGAAGAAGCAGGATCCTGGGTCGCCTGACCGAGAGCCAACCCTGGAAGTCGGTGTTCCGACACGGCTATCCGGCGACGGAGCTGGACCGGATGGCCACCATGTTCACCAACTTCTTCCTCCACCTGCTCCCGGCCAAGGTCCACCCGAACAGCTTGCGCCTGACGTACACCTGGGCACTGGGGATGGTCACCTTGTACCTGATGGTCATCCTCTTCGTGACGGGATTCCTCCTCATGTTCTTCTACATCCCGGCCATGGAGTGGGCCTATCACAACATGAAGGATCTCCAGTTTGCCGTCTCCTTCGGCCTCCTGCTCCGGAACATGCACCGGTGGGCGGCCCACGGGATGGTGGGCACGGTGTTCCTGCACATGTGCCGCGTCTTCTACACGGCCTCCTACCGCCCGCCCCGGGAGTTCAACTGGGTCCTGGGTGTCCTGCTCTGGCTGGTGACGCTCTTCCTCAGCTTCACGGGATACCTCCTTCCCTGGGATCAGCTTGCCTTCTGGGCCATCACCGTCGGGACGAGCATCGCGAGCTACCCTCCGTGGATTGGAGAGACCATCCGCGTGCTGCTGCTCGGCGGCCAGCAGGTGGGGCAGGGGGCCCTGCTGCGCTTCTACGTTCTCCACGTCGCCATCCTGCCCGCGGTGCTCGGCGTCCTGGTGGCGATCCACTTCTGGCGGGTACGCAAGGATGGTGGTCTCTCCCGACCGGAGGGCGCCTCCCCGGCCGCGGTGTCCTCTCCAGGCGCCGAGGGGCGGTTCGTCCCGGGGCCACAGAAGACTTACGCCCTGATGGAGGTGGTGCGGGGGACCACGCCCATGGTCGCGGCACAGGCACCCGAGGAGGAGATCCCCTCCTGGCCCCACCTTCTCTTCCGATTGCTCGTCCTCTTCCAGATCGTCCTCGGCGCCATCGTCGTTCTGTCGATCTTCTTCGACGCCCCCCTGGAAGAGCTGGCCAACCCCACGCATCCTCCCAACCCGGCCAAGGCCCCCTGGTACTTCCTCGGCCTTCAGGAACTGGTGAGCTACTCGGCCCTGGTCGGCGGCGTGGTGGTTCCTGGCCTTCTCGTCCTGGGCCTGATGAGCATCCCCTACGTTGACCGGTGGGGAGAAGGAGAGGGAATCTGGTTCACATCGGGACGGGGGAAGCGGATCGCTCTCTGGTCCTTCCTGGGGACGATCCCGTTCACCCTGGGCCTCCTCTACCTGAACGCCCGGTTCGGCCTGCGGCGGTTTTTCCCGGAAGCGACGCAGGGGGTGGTGGACCTGCTCAACCCGGCCACGGTGCTGCTGGTGGGCATCGCGGCCTTCTCCGTCCTTGTCGGGTGGCGCACGCGCTCGCGCCGGATGGCGGCCATCGCCCTCTTCTCGGCCTTCGTCTCGGCCTACGTGCTCCTGATGATCATCGGGACGTTCTTCCGGGGCCCCAACTGGGATTGGGTGTGGCCATGGAAGTGACGCGGGGGCATCGCGAAATGTCGAATATCGAACAAGGAATCTCGAATGACAAACGCCGGCGAGAAGCAGTCCAAGAAATACCTCTCGTTCGAAGTTCGTCATTCGGTGTTCGACATTCGATATTTCTTTGCAGATGTGTCCTGTTTGGTTCCGGCGACGCCGGATCAGGGGTTGGCATGGAAAGGCGACGGGGATGAGCCGGCGGTGGCTGTGGGCCTTCACGCTGCTGGGGGTCCTCAATGGAATCCTCTTTCTCGTCGCCCTGTGGAGGGACTACGACCGGGAGTGGAAGCGGTACCAGACGGCATTCTTTGCCCTGGAGGGCCGGAAGGCCCGGACGGCCCGGGAAGAGGAGGCCGTCAAGGGCCGCCGGCACGAGTTCATCCAGATCGCCGTGGCCGGCAGCACGCGGATGGACCGCTGCATGATGTGCCACCTGGGCGTGGAGGACCCCCGGTTCGCCGATGCCCCGCAACCGTTCCGGACCCACCCCGAGATCCCGAAGCACCCCTTCGAGCGCTTCGGGTGCACCGTCTGCCACGGGGGGCAGGACATGGCCACCACGACGCAGGACGCCCACGGGCGCATTCTCTTCTGGGAGGAGCCGTTGCTCTCCGCGGAGTACCGCCAGGCGACGTGCGGCGGGTGCCACCTCGGCGCCGACCTGTCGGGCGCGCCGCTGCTGACAAGAGGGCGGCAGCTTTATGCCCAGCGGGGTTGCGTCGCCTGCCACCGGATCCGGGGCGTGGGGGGCGCCCTCGGCCCGGACCTGACCTTCGTGGGAAGCCGCAAGCGCGACCCCGCCTGGCACCTGAGACACTTCAAGGAGCCCCAGGGGACATCGCCCGGCTCCGCGATGCCGCCGTTCACGCACCTGCCGGAAGAGGAACTGAAGGCCCTGACGGTCTACATGCTGAGCCTGCGGGAGATGCCCTCGGCCCTCCTGCCGGCGCCCCGGACGGCGGCCTCAGGAGCGCGGTAACGCAGGCGGTCGCCTCAGCCCCTCACCCGTCCCTCTCCCCCACTGGGGGGAGAGGCGAAGGTGAGGGGGTTCAGGGCAGGGGTCGGGCGTCACAACAAGAAAGGAGGGAGACGCCGCACGGGGAATCGAGAGGAAATGGGGAATCGTCTCGGCTTCGAACAGAACACGGGAAAGGGAGGACGAACGATGAAGCGCGAAGTGATCCTTTGGACATGTGTGGCGTTCCTGCTAACAGGAGTGGCCTTCGCCACCATCGCTGAGGCCCAGGTCCCATCGCCGAGTAGCATCGCCGCCGGCGGGAGACTCTACGACAAGTGGTGGAAGGCGGTGCCCGGCGTGAAGGAACCCGCCGGCGATCATCCCCTGTGGGCCACGCAGACCACCAACAAGCGGAAGGGGCTGGATACGTGGCGGTGCAAGGAGTGTCACGGCTGGGATTACCGGGGGAAGGATGGCGCCTACGGCTCCGGCTCCCATAAGACGGGCTTCCCGGGAGTCCTGGCCGCGCAGGCCAAGAGCGTGGACCAGATCAAGGCCAGCCTGAAGGGCTCCTCCAATCCCAAGCACAATTTCTCCCCCGCCCTGGACGAGACCGCCCTCAGCAACTTGGCGAACTTCCTGAAATACGGGCTGGTAGACCTGGCCCCAGCCATCGATGCCAAGACGAAAAAACCCGTGAAGGCGGACGCGACGCGCGGCAAGCAGTTGGCCGTCGTCTGCACCGCCTGCCACGGGCCCGAGGGAAAAAAACTCAATTTTGGAACTCCGGACAAACCGGAATACGTGGGGTCGGTGGCCAAAGAGAATCCATGGGAATTCGTCCACAAGGTCCGGGCCGGCCAGCCGGGGTCGGACCCCGCCATGCCCGCGGGGGTGGAGATGGGATGGGGCCTGCAGGAGGTCCTGGACATCCTGGCCTACTCCCAGACATTGCCGGAGAAGTGAAACGGGCGGAAGTTGATCGGCATGCATCTGCGGTTGCATTGCTTTGAGTTCCGCATGAATGGATTGGACAAGCTTCGTTCAGTAGGCGGGAGAGGGCCTCGCGTCAGTACGAGGTCGCGGGCCGACCCCAGGGCGCCTCCCGAATGGTTCCCAAGGGTCTCGCGGAGCCTCGGAGACTATCCGCAAGAAGCGGGGTGCCACCGCTGCTGGCGCCCCGCATGTGGGGGAGGCACCGATGAATACGAAGGTGAGTACCAGGTGCCTTGTCAGTTTGGTCGTTACGGGGACCGTATCGGTTTCCGTGCTCCTGGCGTGGGAGTTGTCCTCTGGCGAGATGCACATGAAGAGCGGCCAAGTGCGCCGGGGGCACGTGGGCAAAGAGATCTACTATGGTAACCCGGAGATCGGCAAGAAGCTCTTTGCCGCCAGAGGCTGCGTCACCTGCCACGCCGTGCGGGGGGTGGGCGGCACGTTGGGACCTGATCTAGGGAAGATGTTCCACGAGCACAACGTCTTCCAAATGGCCGCCCGCTTCTGGAATCACTCTCCAGCGATGCTGAAGACCTTGCAGGAGATGAAGCGGGAGTGGCCGAAGTTTCAGGAGGGGGACCTCGCCCATATCATTGCCTACCTCCACAGCCCGGAGGTGATCGGTAATCCCGATTCGGGGAAGCGGGTCTTTGCAGAGAAAGGCTGTGCCACCTGCCATGCGGTCAAGGGCGAAGGGGGGAAGATTGCGCCCGATCTGGTCACCGGTCCTCACCCCCACACCCAGCTCGACTTTGTGGGGGCCATGTGGAACCACTTCCCCCACATGGTGCCGATGATGGAGGCGATGAACATTCCGAAGGTGGAGTTCAAGCAAGAGGAGATGGCCGACCTCCTGGCCTACCTGGTTCAGGCGGCCAGGGCGCATCACTGACTCCTTCTTGACCAATCTCGCAACCCATTCACCCCTGCTTGCACCGGCCACGTAACGGTGAAGCTGTACGCTCTTCCCGTGCCCTCGTTTCGCAGTCTCCGAGTTGTCCAGTGTCGGGCCCAATGCCACCTTTGGTGTTGACATTGCGTGTGCCCTGGCGTTAGCGTTACTACACTCTAGGGACTCCTCTCACAGTGATCCGAGAGCGCGGCCGATGTCGGCGAGAGAACGTTTTTGCGGGCGCGCGAGCGGCCCCTTGCGGAATCTCCCCAGGGGGCCGTTGCATTTCGAGAGGACATCGGTCCTCATTCTCGGGCCTGGACCAGGTTGCCGATTGGGTCTTGCTCCCGAGGAGCGGTGGCGGATGAAACCGTGATGACTGCGCCATGCCCAATGAACCCGTGGTGGTGCAGCTGCATCAACAGGGAAGGGAGGTGGTGGAAAGGACACACCGGTCGATGACTATGAAGCCAGGGGTGGATTCACAAGGAGGCTGCTCATGGAGAAGGAGACACGACTGAAGTTGAGCCGACGGGAATTCCTCAAGACCACGGGGACAGGCCTTGCCAGTGTCGGCCTGGCAAGCTTGGTGAACATCCCGGCCGATGTCGGCGCTGCCGAGGTGAAGCCCCCCACCATCACGCCGGAAAAAGGTGTGACTCTGCGCGTCCTTCGCTGGTCGGGCTTCGTCAAGAGCGACGAGGAGGTGTGGAACGCCAACACCAAGAAATGGGAAGAGCTGACGGGCAACAAGGTCCTGGTGGAGTACCTGTCGTGGGAGGATGTTCGGCCCAAGGCGGCCATGGCCGCCTCGGTGGGGGCGGGTCCCGATTTCGTCCTGGGCTGGCACGACGACCCGCACCTGTATCCAGGCAAGCTCATTGATATCAGTGACATCGCCGAGTACCTGGGGAAAAAGTACGGGGGCTGGTACGACGTCTCCCGGGTATACGGGTACAGCGCCCCTCTCAAACGCTGGTTGGGCGTTCCATTCGGATCACCGGCGGGCCTCAACAACTACCGCGTGAGCTGGGTCAAGGAGGCAGGGTACGAAAAGCCCCCCGAGAAGCTGGAGGAGTTCCTGAAGCTGTGCAAGAAACTCAAGGCCAACAAGCACCCGGCGGGTTTCACCTTCGGCCGGGCCGTTGGCGACGGGAACAATGTTTGTTACTGGCTCCTTTTCGCCTTCGGCGGCAAGACGGTGGAAAAGGACAACAAGACCATCGCCATCAACCGGAAGGAGACCTGGGACGCCCTGGAGTTTGCTCGCGAGTTTTACGAGGTCCAGACGGAAGGCGTGATCGCCTGGCTGGACCCCCACAACAACAAGGCCTTCCTGGCTGGCGAGATCTCCATGACCCAGAACGGGATCAGCATCTACTACGCCGCCAAAGGGAAGGACGAGTGGAAGGCCATCGCCGACGACATGGACCACGCGCAGATGCCCATCGGCCCCGTCGGCAGGCCGGGACAGACCTCGCTGATAACCCAGGGGTTCATCTTCAAGCACACCCGGTTCCCGAACGCCGCCCGGCACTACCTCCTGTTCATGATGGAGCGGGAGCAGTACGCGCCGTGGATTGACGCCATGCGAGGCTACGTCACGCAGAGCCTGAAGGACTACGCCAAGCTGGAGGTCTGGACCCGCGATCCCAAGCACACCCCGTTTCGGGATGTGATCGGGCGGACGATCCCCCACAGCTACGCGGGCACCCCGGGTCCCCAGGCGGCCGCGGCGCTGGCTGAGTACGTGGTTGTGGACATGTTCCAGGATGCCGTCAGCGGCCGGAAGACGCCCAAAGACGCAGCCAAGACGGCCGAGGACCGGTTGGTCAGGATTTACCGCGGGTAGCGCTCCGGCCCGGGGGGAGCCGGTCGGCTCCCCCCGGGACGCCCCGATTTTTCCCGTCCCCGTGAGCGGATAAATGGCACAGCCGACGCTGGCGACGGCCGAGCGGGAGATTCCGCGACAGGGAGGCGGTTTCTCCCTGGCCCGCGCGCTCGAGAATCCTCAGATCCTGGGAATGATCTTCGCCGCCCCGGCGATCGTCCTCCTGGGGGTCTTCCTGGCCTACCCCTTCGTCTTGGGCCTGTGGCTCAGCTTCACCGACACCCTCATCGGCGGGAGGGGCGCATTCGTTGGCTTTCGCAACTACCTCTCCGCCCTCGCGGATTCGGTCTTTCGCCTGACGACCTTTAACACGATCCTCTATACGGTCGTGGCCGTCTGGTTCAAACTGGTCCTCGGGCTGGCGTTGGCCTTGATTCTCAACTGGGATTTCCACTGGAAAGGGCTCATCCGGGCCATCGTCCTGCTCCCCTGGATTGTCCCCACCGCTTTCAGCGCCATCGTCTTCTGGTGGATGTTCGACTCCACATTCAGCGGGATCACCTGGTTCCTCATGAAGTGGGGACTGATCACCCACCGCATTGACTACCTGGGTGATCCGAATCTGGCCCGAACGTCCATCATCATCGCCAATGTTTGGCGCGGCGTCCCGTTCTTCGCCATCGGCTTCCTGGCGGGCCTCCAGACCATCTCCCCCAGCCTGTACGAGGCAGCCGACGTGGACGGGGCCCGGGCCCGGGACAAGTTCCGCCACATTACGCTGCCGCTCCTGGGGCCGCTCCTGGCCATCATCACCACCTTCTCTACCATCTGGACCTTCGCCGATTTCCAACTGGTGTGGATCATCACGCGCGGAGGGCCGGCCAACACGACCCACCTGTACGGGACGCTGGCCTTCCAGCGGGCCATCCAGGGCGGCGCCTTCGGCGAGGGGGCGGCCATCTCCAACTTCATCCTGCCAGTCCTGGTCGTGAGTGTCCTGATCTGCTACCTGTATCTCCGGCGGGAGACCTGAGGCATGTCAGGACAAAAACTTCTGCGACGCATCGCTCTCTTCAATATCCCGCTGGGGGTCTTCATGATCCTCCTGCTGTTCCCCTTTTACTGGATGCTCATCACCTCGTTCAAGCCGGATCCGGAGCTGTACAACCTGAAGCTGAACCCCTATTGGATCCAAAACCCGACACTGGACCACATCCGGCAACTCCTCTGGCAGACGACTTACCCGCGCTGGCTGTCCAATACCATGATCATCGCTGTGGTTTCGACCATCATCTCCCTGACCGCCAGCCTCCTCGCCGCCTACGGGATCCAGCGGTTGCAGTTCCGCGGTTCGGGCAGCTTGGGAGTCGCGATCTTCCTCAGCTACCTGGTGCCTCCCACGATCCTCTTCATCCCCCTGGCCACGATCATCTTCAACCTGAAGCTCTGGGACACCCCCTGGGCCCTGATCCTGACCTACCCGACGTTTCTCATCCCGTTCTGCACCTGGCTGCTCATGGGGTATTTCAAGACGCTGCCCAAGGAGCTGGAGGACTGCGCTATGATTGACGGCGCCACGCGCATCCAGGTCCTGATCCGCATCGTCCTGCCCCTCTCGGTGCCGGGGATCCTGTCGGCCGCCATCTTCTCCTTCACCCTCTCCTGGAACGAGTATCTCTACGCCCTGGCCTTCACCTCGGACACCCTCAACAAGACCGTGCCCGTCGGCGTTGTGACCGAACTGGTGCGCGGTGACGTGTACCACTGGGGTCCCCTGATGGCCGGCGCCCTCCTGGGATCGGTGCCGGTGGCGCTGGTCTATTCTTTCTTCGTTGAGTATTATGTGACCGGTTTGACCGGTGCCCTGAAGGAATAGCCCGCGTCCCACCCGCCTCGACCCGGAGGGTGCATGGGCCGGCGCATCGCCTTCCTGTACTCCTTTTTCATGAGGTACTACGTCTCCGTCCTGACGGCGGGGGCGGTCAAGGGCTAGCGGCGGCTTGACCAGGGTGCCTGAAGGGCATATGATTCCTCCGGCTTAGTCCTCACGGTCCTTGACCGGAACGTCGTGGGATTGGAGGCGGCTGTGTGGAGGCCCGTTACTCTCCTGGTAGTGCTGGGCGTAATCATGAGTGTGGTCGCCTGGTCCCGGCCGGCGCTCGCGTGGCATAAGTGGCCGTCCGCCCCGGGTACCTGGGCGGGGCCACCCTGGGGCCCATACCACGTTGCTCCCTTTCCAGCCGCGTTGCCCTATGGCTCGCGCTTCTACTACCCGCCCGGGATGCCCCTGTCCTATTACGAATCGGGTAGCGGAACCATGTACTGCCTGTCACGGCCCACCGGTTTCTACTATGTGTGTGGCTACTCCCGCCCCGCGCCCGAACCGATCGGCCTTCCCTCCTATATGCCTCCGGCAGCCGTCCCACCCCCCGGCGAGCCCGGGCTTCCACCCCCTTCGGGCGTCCTTCTGTTCAGGCTGCCGCAGGACGCCGATGCCACCCTGGACGGCGTGCCGGTGGATCTCAGCGGGGGCCTCGGGATCGCCGCGGTGACACCAGGCCGGCACCGGGTCATCGTGCGCTCGTCCGGAAAAGAAACCGAGCACGAAGTCACGGTGAATCCCCGCGCCATCTTCACCGTAACCCCCACCGCCATCGTTCCGACCGCGCCCTGATCCCTCAAGTTTGTTCGCCTTGCCAGTCGAATTTTCCATTTGCAGGGCCAAAGGTGTGAAGGCATAGTTTCCAGGAAGAGCGAATAGGTGGTTGGCGTCAACTTACTGGGGGGATCGTGACATGCGATGGAAGACCATTCTGATCGCGGTCGCCGGCGTGATCCTGCTGGTCATCGTGGCTGTCATCGTGGCGCTGCGGTCCATGGATTTTACCAAGTACAAGGGCCTGATCGCCGGACAGGTGAAGACCGCCACCGGCCGGGAGCTGAAGATCGGCGGCAACCTCAACCTCGAGATCGGGTTCTCCCCGGCCGTGGTGGTCGAGGACGTCTCCTTTGCCAACGCGCCCTGGGGCTCCCGGGCGGACATGGTGAAGGTTCGCCGCTTCGAGGTGGAAGTCGCCCTCATTCCCCTGATCTTCCGTGACATCCAGGTCAGGCGTCTCATCCTGGTTCAGCCGGACATCCTGCTGGAAACGGATGCCAGGGGGAAAGGCAACTGGTCTCTTGGCGCTGCGGCGCCGACTCCGCCCCCTTCGAAGCCGGGCGAGTCCAAGTCCGGGCTGGCGGCCATTGCCGTGGAGAAGGTGCGGATCGAGAAGGGCAGCCTCACCTATCGGGACGGCAGGACAAAGCGGGCCATTGTCCTTGCCCTCGACCGACTGGATCTCAAGGCGAAGAGCGTGAGCAGCCCCCTGGACATCGACGTCGCCGGCGCCTACGGCGGCAAGGCATTCACCCTGGGAGGGACCGTGGGTCCGCTGAGCGAGATCCAGTCGCCGTCGCGACCCTATCCGGTCAAGCTCTCCCTCAAGGCCGGCGGCGCCATCGTCGAGGCGGACGGCACGATCGCCAAACCGATGGAAGCCGCGGGCCTTGACCTCAAGGTGAAGGCGAAGGGGGATGAGCTGGCGGAGGTTGCCAAACTCGCGGACAAGAGCGTTCCTGCTCTCGGCCCTTTCAGTGTATCAGCCCAGGTGGCAGGTTCGGCAGAATCCCTGACGGTATCCGGCATTGACGCCAGCATCGGCAGGCCGGAGCAGGTGATGGTCAAGGCGACGGGCGCGGTCAAGGATGCCCTTAATGCCAGAGGGATCAACGTCGCCGTGGCGGTTGAGTCAAAGGATCTGAAGCCGGCGGCGAAGGCATTCGGCGTGGAGATGCCCCCCGTGCCCCCCCTGAGCGCGGCCGTGCGGGTTCGAGATGCTCAGGGGGTATATGCCTTCGAGGATCTGAAGGCCACCTTGGGGAGGAGCAATGTGGCCGGCAGCGGGGCCCTCGCGATCGGCGGACCGAGACCGAAGATCAGGGCCCAGCTCGCCTCGGGGCAACTGGACCTGTCCGAGTTGCTTCCAAGCACGGGGGCGACTCAGCCGGATGCCGCGCGGTCCAAGAAGGCTCAGACACCGGGCCAGGACAAGCGGGTGTTCTCCGCCGATCCCCTGCCCCTCAGCGGTCTCAAGTTCGCGGACGCGGACCTGGATCTCAGGGTGGACCGGCTGGTTCTCCCGAACAAACTCTCTGTCGAGGCGCTGGTCGCGCGGATCATGCTGTCAAACGGGCGACTCGAAATTCAGCCCGTGAGCAGCCGGATCGGCGGCGGTACCATGAACGGGAACGTTACCCTCGACGCGTCCACCGGCAAGACCGCCGCTCTCGCGGCCAAGATCGACGCCAAGGCCATAGACCTGGGTCAGGTGCTTCGCCAGATGGGCCACGCCGAAATGGTCACGGGGGCCAAGACCGACGTGAGCATGAACATCAGGGGAAGCGGCGGGTCAGTCAAGGAGCTGATGGCCGGGCTCAACGGCGAGGCGCTGCTGGTCCTGGGCGAGGGCAAGATCCACACGCGCTTCGTCGAGTGGCTGGGCGCCGACGTGCTGACCCAGGTGGTCGAGAAAGTGAATCCCTTCCGCAAGACGGATCCATACACCGAACTCCGATGTGGCGTGGTCAGGTTCGCCGCCAAGGATGGCGTCGCCACCACCGACAAGGGCATCGCCTTCGAGACGAGCAAAATGACCGTGGTGAGCAGTGGGACGGCCAATCTCAAGAGCGAGGCGATCGATTTCTCCTTGCGCCCGGAAACCCGCCAGGCGGGTGGCATCGGCGCCGGCGAGCTGGTCAAACTCCTCCGTGTTCGCGGGACCCTGGGGGAGCCGAAGATCGGCATCGACGAGCTGGAGACGGCGAAGACCGCCGCGTCCGTCGGGGCGGCTGTGTCGAGCGGAGGGCTCTCCTCCCTGGCCCGGGTGCTGGCCAAGAAACCCACGGCGGATCCCCAACCCTGCGAAACAGCCAAGGGAAGGGCGCCTGCGCCGGCTGCACCAGCCCAGTCTGGGCCCGCGCCTTCCACGGCGGCGCCGGGCGGCCCGCAGCCAGGCAAGCCGGCCAGCCCCGTCGATCAGATCTTCCGCGGCCTGTTCGGGAAGTAGCCCGGCGAGGTCCTTAGGCGCTGCGATGGCTCACTCTCATGTTCGTGGCCCGCGGCCCTTTCGGCCCCCTCTCGACATCGAACTCGACGGTTTGCCCTTCCGCGAGCCTGTCGAAGGCGTCCCCTTGGAGAGCGGACCTGTGAAAGAAGAGTTCGACGCCGTCCTGTCCCTGAATGAATCCAAAACCCCGCTCCCTCACCAGTTTCTTGATCGTGCCCGTTGCCATCGTTTCCGCTCCTCTCCGGACGTTCGTCTGAGACCTGCTGCGTTTTCTACCACCGACGACCCACGATGATCTTCGTGCCCGCCTTCCCCCTCAACGGCCCCCCCTTTCACGCGCCAGGCTTTGGGCGCGGCCGACCGCCTGCGCCTGGTTCTCAACAATATTTGACAATAGAACCTATAGCATGACGCAGGTCAGATCAAGCACTGTCTTTCCATCTTGACTCGGCCCTTGCGTGAGGGTTAGCGTCTGGCCCTGGTACAATGGATTCTCCGACAAGGGATCCTCGATCAGACCCCATTGGACGGAGCGAGGGAAGCCGCGAAAGCCGCAACAGACACATGACTGGTTTGATCCCATGAGGAGGGCAAGCCATGACGACCTGGACGTACAAGGCTGTCTTTCTCGCGCCGACCCCAGTAGATCGCAAGAGCCTGGAAACGTGGCTAGGCGAAATGAATGCCTACGGAGCGGAGGGGTGGGAAGCCTTTAGCATCATCCCACGGGAGAACGGATGGTGGACAATCTTTAGGCGTCGTTCAAACCAGGAAACTGCCCAGGATTCCTCCATCCAGGGTAAGGTCGGGGGAGAGGAGGACGTGGAGAGGGGGACGGAGCGGCTTTAGTGGCTTTAGACGGAGACATTGATCAGATGCTTCAGTAGCCGTCGGGAGGCTGTCCTTCGGCACTTATGTAGGGGGCGAGGCGAATGAAGGCGATTGTGGATCTGTGTGTGGTGCCGCTCGGGGTGGGGGTGTCCGTGTCGGAGTACGTGGCGGCGTGTGAGCGGGTCCTGAATGAGGCCGGGCTCACGACCCACCTCCATGCCTACGGCACGAATATCGAGGGGGAATGGGATGCCGTGTTCGCCGCCATCAAACGTTGCCATGAAACCGTCCACGCCATGGGGGCCCCGCGGATCTCCACGGTGATCAAGCTGGGCACCCGGGTGGACCGCGACCAGACGATGGCCGACAAGGTCCGGAGCGTGCAGACCAAGCTCCGGTGATGTCAAGCGGGCCGGCATCAGGCGTAAAGGGAGAACATGGTCTTAGTGGATCCGCCGGTCCGACTAGAAGAAAGGATTGCGAATGGAAATGCCCTGGATCTCCAGCCCGTGTTGGAAGTCTTCACTGAGGATCGTCTCCGCATGGAGGAGTTGCGCCGCGGACACGATCAGGGCATCCCAGAACCGGAGCTGATACCGCTCTTCCAGGTGAGACGCCGCAATGACGTGATCCGGTGTGAGGAGTGCCAATCGCCACACGGAATACGTGGCGATGAGGTCACGGGCGACCTTCCTCGACAGCGGGCGCCGGACCTTCCGCGTGATGCTGACGTAGAACTCCTGCAGGACCTGTAGGCTCAGGCAGCCGGTTTCTTCGGCCCAGCACTGCCGTAGCACCTCCCGAGCCTTAGCGTGCTTTACGGGATTGCTGCGGTCGTGAGCGTACACGAGGATGTTGGAATCGACGAAGACCAGGTCGGGCATGCAAGTCCTCCCGGACGGTGGGGCTGGCACCCAAGTTGAAGCCTCGATCCAGATATGCGGTCGCGCGGCGACTCGCGGCTTGGTACGCTTGGTCCTTGCTGGCCAGTTCCTCGATGCAAGCGGCAACAAGACCGCTCATGGAGACCTTCCTCTGCGCTGCCAGGATCTTGGCCTTTGTGATGACCTCTGGGGAGAGACTGAGCGTCAGGGTGGAGCGAGGCATCTCGGTGTCCTCCTTTCAGTTTCACACTGAAAGCAGTATATCAGTACCCTCTGGGCCACGCAAGCCCTGTAGCGGTGGGATCACCGGAGCGGCCGTTCCAGGAAGGGACGTGCAGGGGACCGGGAGCGGGGGCGTTGGCCGATCGGAGGTGGTGGGCGCCGCGGCGAACCAGAGGCGGAACATCCGGGGTATCCGATCGCGGAATGCGGAGTGGGGAGTACGAAATGACGCAGGGGATGAGAAAACGCTAGGGAAAAACCGTTTCGTGTGTTATTGTCCACTAGTTTCCCCACGGAAGCCGGAGCGAACCCGGCCCGGGCGGGACGAACAGAATAGGGCAGGTCTCACAGCCTGAACGGCGGCCTTTCCGGCAAACCCTCCGTTACTCCCCCTCAGTCAACCAAGCCGGACACAACAGCGGTCACATCCGATCCCCGCGGGGACAGCGTGTGCCCGCGGAAAGCCCAGGGAGACGTATGTCCTTTGCAGAACTCGGACTCCACACAGAGCTCTTGAAGTCCGCCCAGCGGATGGGATTCGCGCATCCCACCCCGATTCAGCGGGAGGCCATCCCGCCCCTCATGCAGGGCCGGGACATCCTGGCCACCGCCGTGACCGGCAGCGGGAAGACGGCGGCGTTCCTCCTGCCGATCTGCCACCACCTGCTGAGGAAGCGCCGGGGGACCACCCGGGCGCTGGTCGTGGCCCCCACCCGGGAGCTGGCCGCCCAGATCGCGGAGCACCTCCGCGATCTGGCGGGGCACACCGGCCTCACGGGTGCGGCCGTGTACGGCGGCGTCGCCATGGGACCGCAGGAGCAGGCCTTCCGGAAGGGCGTGGACGTCCTCGTAGCCACACCCGGACGGCTCCTGGATCATTTCCGGTTCCCGTACGCGCGACTCGACCACCTCGAGTACCTGGTGCTGGACGAGGCGGACCGGATGCTCGACATGGGATTCCTGCCGGACATCCGCCGCGTCCTCCAGCATCTGCCCAGAAAGCGGCGGACACTCCTGTTCTCGGCGACGCTTCCGCCGCCCATCGTGGAGCTGGCGAACGACCTGTTGGAGGATCCCGTGGCCCTGAACATCGAGCGAAAATCCGCCCCGGCAACCGGCATCACCCACTCGGTCTATCCGGTCCCGCACGAGCTGAAATCTCCTCTCCTGCTGAGGCTCTTGCGGCAGGGCCCAGCCAGGAGTGTCCTGGCCTTCACCCGGACCAGGCACCGGGCCGATCGCCTGGCCGACTTCCTGGGGCGCCACGGAATCCCCTGCGCCCGGATCCATGGGAATCGCAGCCAGGCGCAGCGGACGGAGGCGCTGGCGGGATTCAAGAAGGGGCGCTTCCGCGTGCTGGTCGCCACGGACATCGCGGCCCGCGGGATTGACGTCGAAGCGCTGGGACTGGTGGTGAACTTCGACGTGCCGCACGTGCCCGAGGACTACATCCACCGGGTCGGGCGCACCGCCCGGGTCGAGGCGACCGGTGACGCCTATACTTTTGTCTCGCCGCAGGAGGAGGGGAACCTCCGCGCCATCGAGCGGCACATGGGAGAGCGTCTGCCGCGCCACACGGTCGCCGGGTTCGACTACGCGAAGCGGCCCGCGGAACGGCTGGAGGTCCCGCTGGCCGAGCGCATCGCTGCCATCCGCTCGCGGAAGGCGGAGGACCGGGCCCGGGCGAGGGCGAAGGGCACGCCGGGACCGAACCGTGCGGAGGCCGTGCTGGCCTGGCTTCGCCAAGGCTCGGGCGCGAGCCTAGCTCTGGGGGAGGACAGAGTCGGCGGCCGGGAGGCGCCGCGGGATTCCGGGGAAAGCCGGGCTCCCTTCGGTAAGCAACGCAAAAAGATCCCGAACACCCACCCGGATGGATGGGGGACGGGATGGGGATTCCGCTTGACATGCGCTCCCGGGGCGGCCAATACTGCCCGGAATTTGGATGCGGTCCTGAATCTCCCTCGTCAGCGGGACCTGTAGCCCTGCCCCATGGCCAACACCGCGCTGCCAGCGCAGCCGCCCTTCAAGCTCAGCTCCCTCGCCTTTAGCGTCTACATCCCGACCCTCCTCTTCTCGATCGGGGAGGGCGCCGTCCTGCCGATCATCCCCCTCTTCGCCCGCGAGCGCGGCGCCACGGTGGCCGCGGCCGCACTGGTCGTCGCGATGCGTGCCCTCGGGACGCTGCTCTTCGATGTGCCGAGCGGCTTCGTCGTATCCCGCTTCGGCGACAAGGGGGCGATGGTCGCCGGCACGGCCCTGGTCGCCGTGGTGGCAGTCGGCGTGCCACTGAGCCGGTCGCTCGTCGTCCTGGCCGCGCTCATCCTCGTCATGGGAGGCGCCTGGGCCTTCTGGCAGGTCGGGCGGCTTACCTACGTCAGCGAGATCACGCCGATCCCGCAGCGCGGCCGCGCCCTCTCCCTTGCAGGCGGGGTGAGCCGTGCCGGCACATTCGTCGGGCCGATCCTCGGAGGCCTCCTCGGCAAGCATTACGGTCTGGAGTCGGCCTTCTATGCGCAGGCCGTGATGGTCTTCGCCGCCTCGGTGATGGTGTTCATCGTCGTCCGAAAGACCTCGGAGTCGGAAGAGGCCGGGGGGCACGGCCTCGGCGGGCGTCTCGTCGCCACCGTGGTGCATCACCGGGACATATTCCTGAGCGCCGGCCTGGCCGTGATTGCCCTGCAGATGGTGAGGCAGGGACGCGACGTCTTTCTGCCCCTGTGGGGAGATTCGATCGGACTCGATGTCGCCCAGATCGGCCTCGTCTTCGGCGCCTCCTCTCTCCTGGATGTGGGATTGTTCTATCCCGTCGGCTACGTCATGGACCGGTGGGGTCGCAAGTGGGCGGGTGTCCCCAGCCTGCTAACACTGTCCTTGGGTCTTCTCATCCTTCCGGTGACGACCGAACTCTATGGATACGCGCTGGTGGCGATGCTCACGGGCATCGGCAACGGGCTCGGGCCCGGGATCGTCATGACCCTGGGCGCCGACTTCGCACCCAGGGCTCGGCGGGGCGAGTTCCTTGGCGTCTGGCGGTTTATCAGCGACGTGGGCAGCGCCGGCGGACCGCTCGCCGTGAGCGCCATCACCGGGGTGGCGAGCCTCGCGCTCGCGGCGATATTCACCGCCGTCCTCGGCTTTACCGGCGCCGTGGTGATGTGGCGGGGGGTTCCAGAGACACTTCGGCGCGGCCCCTAGTCCCAATCTCACTCCTGGGTGCATTCCAGGGGGCAGGCGGAGTCGCAGAGCGGGAGTGGGCTTTCGCCGACAGGGTGTGTCGGCGGTCGAGGACCGGTGCGGTGGGCGAGGGCGCGGGCGGCGAGGGACAGGTACTGGACCTCTGTCTTTTCTACCCGATCGGTGAGAGGCCAGGCGAGAGTGGAGAGGTGCTCCTGGCGGAAGCGGGGGGCGGCTTGGGAGACGATCTCGGCCTCCTCTTCGCTGCCGCGGGCCCGCGCATAGGCCTCCTTCAGGGCGAGGTACCCGAGGAAACCGGCCTCGACCGCGATGTGGTCCGGCGCCTCCTCGGTCTCGGGGCCGAAGGCGAAGGCTTCGTAGAACGCCCTGATGTCCGAAAGGATCTGCCCGGGATCGTTCATCCTCCGATACGACACCTCACGCGGAGAGACGACGCCTCCGGGACCGAGGAGCGCAAGGTAGAGGCCCTCGTTCGCCTCCTCCCGGGCGGCCTCGACGGCGGCCGAGATCTCCGCATCGCGAACCTCCCGCCGGAGAGACTCGACCTCCTGCCACCAGCCTTCCCGGGGGCGCTCGAAGAGGAGGCCGAGCAGGCGCCAGGCCGCGGCCTCACCGAGAAGCTCCTGGATGCGCGGACCGGTAAGCGTCGCAGCCTCCGTCATTTCTTTGCCTCCACGACGATCGGCACCCAGCCCGTCCGCATCTTGCGAGCGCCCGCCTCCTGGTGGGTACCCTCCCACACGGCAAAGGCCACCTGAGACCGCTTCCCAGGACTCATCCCCCGGGGGAGTGTTCGCGAGATCACCACCGACCAGCCGGTGTCGGTGCGCTGCCCACGCCCGTTCGAATCGGTGGACCGTGCCGTGGTCACGGTGCCGGGTCCCTCGGCAATCAGATCCTCCACCGGCCGCTCGCGCGGACCGGCCATGCGGTTGCCCAGGGCCAGGGCCGGGGCGTACCGCGCCGCCATCTCGCGCTGGGCCGCCGATCCCTTCTCGAGGGAGGCCGCCTCGAAAGGATAGTGGTCCACGCTGGCCCCGGGATACAGCTCCGTGATGGATTCCTTCCGCCCGTCCACGGTGGCCTGCCACGAGGCGCGCCAGAAGGTAATCTCCACGGCCCGGCCTTTCTCCCCCATCTGGGGTGCCGGCGCGTCGGCGGCCACGGTCGCCGGAAGCTGGACCGCCACCGCGTCGCTGAAGCGGGCGACCCCCGGCAGGTCGTCCCGGGTCGGGTCGGTCCAATCAATTCGAAAGGCGAGCCGCGTGCCGTCGGTGATGGCCCGGACCCGCACCTCGGCGGTCGAAGCCTTGAGGAGTCGGGGCTCCACGATGTCCTGAAGCATTAGTGGAGAGGCATGGACGGGCACATTCTGCCAGGCCCCGTCGGTCGGATCAGACGGGATGGCCGGCTGCGAGACCACCACGACCTCTGCGGTGGTGGCCGGGGGCCTCTGGCCGCACGCCCCGAGGACCAGGACTGCCACGACGAGAAGGAGGCGACAACAACGCATCATCCTCCCCCTTTGACGGGGGAGGACTGAGGTGGGGGTGGGATCGCCGAATTTCTCACCCCCATCCCCGCCTTCCCCCATCCAGGGGGAAGGGGGCGGAGCTTGCTTCGCCTGGAGATGAAGGGTTTCGACGATCGCCGAAGGCAACCCATGCTTAGCGAGATTGAGGGTCATGGAGGTTTGCATCCGATTCCTCATCACAGCCTCCGCTACGGGCAGTTGGTCCGAACGACCCCGTACCGTGCATCGAAGGCGGGCAGGATAGAGATGGGCTCCCGCATCGGGACGCGGACGATCTCCCGGCGAGCGTCATCCATCCCGATCACCGTGTCGCCCTGCCGCCGCCACCGGGGGATGACCTGTTCCGTGGAGCCGAAGAGCCCGAGCAGGCCGGCGAGGTCGGGGTCGGCGGATGCGGCGCGGTACGCCTTGATCGCCTGCTCCACCCCGGGCCCGAACATCTGATGCAGGAACGGCACCGGGACGTGGACCGGGGGGATGTAGTACACATTGGGCTCCAGGCCGAACTGCGGGAACAGCGGCAGGGCCACCTTCCTCACGTGGACCAGGTAGTCGATGGGATTGTCGGCCTGGGCCTTCTCCGGCTTCGACACGGACCCCGCCAGGCGGATCTTGCCGATGCAGTTGACGAAGCACTGGGGCTGCAGCCCCGCCTCCATCTTGGGGAAGCAGGCGATGCACTTCTCCGACGTGCCGGTCATGGGGTTGTAGAAGACCTTCTTATAGGGGCAGCCCTTGACGCATTCCTGGTAGCCCCGGCAGCGCCCCTGATCCACCAGGACGATCCCATCCTCCGGCCGCTTGTAGATGGCGCCCCGGGGGCACGAGGCGAGGCAGGCCGGGTACGTGCAGTGATTGCAGATCCGGGCGAGGTAGAAGAACCAGACGGCGTGGGGCACCTGCAGGCTGGCGCCGTTCTCGATGGTCCCCGCGCAGTCATCCTCGCCCACGTTGGGCTGGGCGAAGTCCAGATCGTCGGGCCGCCACCCCAGGACCCGCTCGCCGGGTGAGGCCGCCTCGAAGATGGTGCGCCCCTCGTACCGCTTGCCTTCCCACGGCTGGGGACCCAGATCCTTGAGGAGCTTGAGGTCCCAGCCCAGGGGATAGAAGCCGTAGGGCTTCGTCTCCACGTTGTTCCAGAGCATGTACTCCTGCCCCTTGCCCGAGGTCCAGGTGGTCTTGCAGGCCAGGGTGCAGGTCTGGCACTCGATGCACTTGTTGATGTCGAAGATCGCCGCGAACTGTTTCTTCGGGCGGGCCTCGGGGTACCAGTAGGACATCTCCCGCCCGATCTGCCAGTTATAGACGCGCGCCATGGGTCATTTCTCCTTCTTTTGGCCCTGCTTCGAGTCGCCGGTCAGGAACCCGCCGGCGAGGTACCTCTGCATCTCCTCGCTCTCGTAGCGGGGGCGGAGCCCCAGGGCGGCGGGCCGCCACAGGCCCTTCCCCTGGAGACCCCCGGGCTCGGCGCGGGTGATCTTCACCATGGCCTCCCGCGGGGCGCCGGTGGGGCAGTGGATGTCGGGCAGGAAGCCATTCCCAATCCCCTGGCCGAAGAGCCCCTTCCGCACCAGCGAGTCGGTCATCAGCGTGGGCTTGAGCCAGCCGCGGGTGGCGGACTGGTGCGAGCCCGAGCGGAACATGGCCTGGTAGTTCGTCCGCGGGTTCTTGGCCAGGCCATCCTTCCGCTTGGCCTGTCCCTCCACGGAGCCGGGTGTGGCGCCGTACATGTTGAACCACATGCGGGTGACCCCCCGCGGCGTCCCGGGGTAATAGCGCGCCCGGCAGAGCAGGCGCGAGAAGGCGTAGTCCTTCTCGTTCTTCTTCCAGCCCCGGAAGGGGCGATCCTCCGGGTCAGGGTCCACCCAGACGTAGTCTCCGTCCTCGATCCCAAGCGCCTTGGCATCGGCCGGGTGGATGTCCACGTAGCCCTCCGCCACAAACGGAGAGCGCCGGTCGTGCCGGTACACGTCGCCGAAGGGGCCGAAGAGCACCGCGATCATATCGGTATCGATGGGCGTGGTGTGGGAGCCGTGGCGGTACTTCGGCGTATGGAAGATGAACTTGTAGCCGTCCTTGGCCAGGGGATGGGCCGTCTTCTTCACCTCGGCCCAGGGCTTGACCACGTTCCGCCCCTGCCGCGTCTCCAAGGAAAAGTCCGCGGGATCGGCCCCGTATTTCTCCGGGCCGGCCGCCCGGATGGCCTCGTGCGCGGGCGCCACGATGACGTTGGGCTCGTAGAAGGTGGAGTCCACCGGCTCCCGGTGGACGGGCAGGTTCTCTCCCGCCTCGATGAACTCGTCCTCTTCGCGATAGAACTCCAGCCGCCCGCTCTTGGTGTACCAGGGGCGGGAATCCGCCACCTGCTCGTAGCCCACCGACCGGGGCGTCGTCCGGTTCAGCATCAGGGTGGGGATGCCCTGCTTGGCCTTGGCCTCCAGCTCCAGGAACCGGTAGCCCTTGCCGTTGCTGGAGTAATCCAGGATCCGCTGGAGGTACACGTCGGTTCGGTTCTCCCGCACGAACTTCCAGCAGTCGGCGAAGCGCTTGTCCTTCGTCAGGTCCGCCAGCTTGTCCCCGACCTTGGCCAGGACCTCGATGTCCGAGATCGTCGAGAAGATGCGGGGAAGCGGCGTCCGCGGGTAGACCGTGAGGAAGGGGTTGGTGACGGAGGCGCACACGTCGGGCTGCTTGAACTCCGCCCAGGAGTCCACGGCGAAGACCACGTCCGCCCACTCGCAGGAGGTGGTCCACCACCACTCCATCATGGCGATCATCTCGATCTTGGGCAGGACGTTGACCACCGTGTTGTAGTGCCACTTGACGTTGCCCAGGATGGAGTTGGCGTTGGTGAACCACAGGGACTTGGTCGGCGCCGGGATGTGGGTGGCGCCGGTGAGGAGCTTCTTCCCCACCTTCAGCGGGTGATCCTCGTGGTTGTAGTAGTGGGCCGACTCGGGCCGCCAGAACTGCTTCGGCCGGGCGGGCTTCCCCGGATCCAGCTCGAGGTCGAAGGGGTTCTCGTTGATGTACTGGGGCAGGCCATTGAAGAGGGCCACCCGATAGTTGCCCGCGTAGGAGCCCACGGTGCCGGTGATCTTGCCCACGTTGCCCGTGAGGGCCGCCAGGAGGAAGATGTCCCGGTCCTTATTGTCGTTGTTGAAGAACTGGTTGGGGCCCATGCCCACGGCGAAGATGGTGGTCCCCGGGACCTTGGCGATGTGGCGGGCGAGGGCCTCCACCGCGGATGCGGGGGCCCAGGTCATCTCCTCCACCGTCTTGGGGTCGAAGTGGGCCGCGTACTCCTTGACGAGGTCGAAGACCGGGCGGCACTTCACCTTCTTGCCGTCCTTCAGCGTGACCTCCAGCGTCCCTTCCAGCAGCGGGTCGGTGGCCGGGGTCTTGACGCCCACCTCGTCCCGGGTGAGGGCCCGGGGCTTGCCGCCGGCACGGTCCCAGAGGACGAAATCCCCCCACTCGTTTCGCAGCTTCTCGGGGATCAGCATCTCGCGATGCGTGCCCGGCGGCGGCTCCACCTCGCCCTCCTTGAGGACGCGGGTCTGGTTGCTGAGCGGCGCCGGCCCCGTGCCGAAGACGTCGCCCGCGCGCAGGTACTTGAGCGTGTCCATCCGCACCAGGATGGGCAGGTCGGTGAACCGGCGGACGTACTCCCGGTCGTAGAGCTTCTCCCGCAGGATCACGTGGACGAGCCCGAGGGCCAGGGCCGGGGTCGTCCCCGGGCGGACGACGATGGCGTCATCGGCCTTGCTGGAGGTGGCCGAGTACTCGCAGGCGATGACCACGACCCGGGTCCCCTTGAGGCGCGCCTCGGTGAGCCAGTGGGAATCAGGCATCTTGGTGGCGATCCAGTTCATGCCCCAGACGATGACCGTCTTGGCGTGTTCCACGGCGAACAGGTCGCAGTCCACGGTCTGCTGGCCGGTCACCATGGGATGGCCGGGGGGAAGATCCGTGTGCCACGAGTAGTTATCCCAGCCCTTCCCGCCCAGAGCCTTGTCGGGGCCGAGCTTGCGGATGGCGGCATCCAGGAGGGCCATGGAGTTGGCCATCCGGTACATGCCGAAGACCCGGGTGAGGCCGAGGAGCGGCATGCCGCCGCGGAACTTGAGGACCTGCGTGCCGGCCCCGCGGGTGGCCTTGACGACCTCCTCGTCGTATCCCTGCTCCCGGAGGCGGCGCTGCCCCTCCTCGCCGCTGTAGGTCGCGGCGATGTTCTTGAGAGCGGCCGCCACCAGGCCGGCGGCCTCGTCGTGGGAGGCCCGCACCCACTCGTCCCGCGCCCGCTGGAAGTATTCCGCGGGGGGCCGACCGTCCTGGCCGCGGGGGAAGCCGGCCTCGACCCACTTCTTGAAGCCCACCCGGACCATGGTGTGGGTCACCCGGCGGTCGCCGTAGAAGCGGCGGGTGAGGGCCAGGCCCTTCTGGCAGACCCGCGGGTCCCAGCGGTGCGTCGCGCGGTTCCCGTACAGGTCGGTGGCCTGGCCGTAGCGCATGGTGGGTCCGATCCGGGTGATGACGCCGGAGCGAACATAGGCGTTGAGCAGGCAGTTGTGGGTGTCGTTGGGGGCGCAGAGGAACACGAAGGAGGAATCGTGTTTCCAGAGGTCCCGATAGACGCGCTCCCAGGCCCGGTCGGGGTACGAGGCGAGCGGGTTGCTGATCGCCTCCAGGCCCCAGGCCTTGCTGGCGGAGGCCACGAGGGCGCCGAAGCCGGCCGCCGCGGCAGCCTCGAGGAATTCCCGCCGGGTAATCTCATGAGGGTTCATTTCTTCGCCTCCCAGGTGCGGATGAAGGCCACGATGGATTCGATCTCGGGTCCCGACAGGGCGGGACGGACCGTGGTGGGGTTTATGAATCCCTCCATGGAGGTCCCGCGCCGGCCGCGCCGGATGGTCTCCGTGAGGTAGGTGTCGCTGGCCGTGGTCAGGAGGACCTTGTTGTTGAGGGCCGGCCCCTCGCCGCCTTCGCCCTGCTTCCCGTGGCAGGACGCGCAGTAGGCGGCAAAGAGGCGCCTGCCCTCCGTGGCATCGGCCTGGACCCAGCGCCGCGGCTTGCGGTCCGCCACGGGATTCACGCCGCCCAGCCGCCGGATGTAGGTGACGACCTCGGCGATTTCGCGGGGCCGCAGGCCCCCCTCTTTCTCCCCCCACGCCGGCATCCGCCGGCCCGGGCGTCCTTGGCGAACGGTCTCGATGATGAAAGCGTCGGAGGCCAGCGCCAGGAAGTCCGGGTTGGTGATGGCGGGGAAGGCCGGCATCCCGGGATAGCGCATCCCCTCGCCACCCGGGCCGTGGCAGGCGGCGCAAAAGCTCCCGTAAAGCGTCGGGCCGTCGGTGGAGAACTCGCGCTCGCCGAACCGCTCGGCCCGGATCCGGTCCTTGGGCCAGTAGGCCTCGGGGAATTCGCTGCGCCGGAGGGAGAGCATGTAGAAGGTGAGCAGCCGGATGTCCGCCTCGTCCAGGCCCAGGGCGGGCATCTTGGAGTCGGGGACCAGCGCCGCCGGAGCGCGGAAGTGCTCTGCCAGCCAGTTGGCGACCGTCCGCTCCCCGGGGACGCGGGTGAAGTCCAGGCGTCCCGGATCCAGCTCCCCGACCCGCGTGAGATCGGGCCCGTCATCTCCACCGACCCCGCCGACCCGGTGACAGCCGCGGCACCCGAGGGTGTGGAAGAGCGCCTTCGCCTCCGTAAGACCCGGGGCCCCGACGCGCGAGGACAGGAAGACTTCCAGGGCCGCGCGATCGCGCCCGGGCATGGGCGCGAAGGAGATTCGCCATACCGATTCCTCGACCTTGGCACGGCGCCGAAGGTGATCCTCGTACCAGTCGGTTCGATATCCCGCGACTCCCACGCGGCTGAGATCGGGTCCCTCCATCCCGCCCCCGCCCGGCCGGACGGTCCCGCCCCGGCCGTCGAGGCGGTGGCAGGCGAGGCAGTCGGCCCGCTCGAAGAGGGTCCGCCCCCGCCGGAGTTGGGCCAAGTTCGGCACCCGCAGGTGGGTGTGGCAGCTCCCGCAGCCTGCGTAGGCGAACTCCTTCGGGAGCATGGGGGTTGGCCAGTGCGGCACCGTGCCGTGGGCGTCGGCCTTCTCCGTGGCGCGCCCCTGACCGCCGTGGCAGACGGTGCAGCCAAAGGTGGCCGGGTCGTGGACGACCTTCGGGTGGGGGGCCAGGACCTTGCTTCCCGCCAGGCCCTGCTCACCCGGAGCCATGCCCACGTGGCAGGAGACGCAACGATCGGTTACGCGGAGGGCCGGGGACACGATCTGACGCAGGTGGACGTCGATCGCGCCGGCTTCGGAGCGGCCGGCGCGCTGGATGCGCCGCCACTCCTTCAGCAGGTTCTCCTCCGTCATCGCCACGAGGAGGAGCGCCACGACCCCGAGGCTGGACCAGAGGAGCAGGTGCTTGTTGGCTCTCATGAACGTCAGTGGTGCGGCCAGTCGGCCGGCGACCAATAGAAGTTCCAGTTCGGCCCGCGGAAGTAGGTACCGATCACGGTGAGCAGAACGAATCCGCACAGGAAACAGGTGAAGAGCCCCAGGGCGCCCGCCCGCGTCGAGTTGTACCGCTTCACCAGCCACGTCGAGTAGGCGCCGTAGATGAGGGTGAGGACGGTCCCCGGATTGATGGCGGTAATGACGAGCTGGGGGATGTTGGGGAACCACTCCCGAAGCCAGCCGAACCGAATGGCGATGGCCTCCACCCCCCCGGCCGCCCCGAAGCCCACAATCACCGACGTGAGGACGAGGGGCAGTCCCCCCGGGCCGCCGAACCACTCGCCCGTCCCCTCCTGTTCGCGATCGAGGTACGGGATCAGGCCCAGGCCGACCAGCACGATGGTGGGGATGCCGATCCCTCCCATGAAGGCGGAGAAGGACACCAGCTCCTGGAGCCCGAGGAAGTACCACGGCGCCTTGGCCGGGTTCTCAGGAACGCCGGGATTGGCCAGCTCCTTGAGGGGCGCATCCGAGACGAGGGAAAGCGCCAGGCAGAGGAAGGTCGCGAGCATGAACACGCCCGCCTCTGCATAGAGGAGGTGGGGCATGGAGGGGACCGTCTGCTCCGGCCCGACGCCGACGGCGGGCGTCTTTCCCCGGACGATGGCGGCCAGGTGATAGGTTCTGGAGGGCGCCTCGGTGAAGACGGGGTACGTGTCGGGTGGCGGCGGCCCCAGACGCCTGTCCGCATCGGCGGGCTTGGCCAGGCCCCCGTCCTTGCGGATCCGCCAGAAGTGCACGGCAACCAGCGCCGCCAGAACCAGGGGAAGAATCATCACGTGCAGGAGATAGAAGCGGATGAGGGCCTCCTCTCCCACCTGGTCGGAGCCCAGGAGGATGAGCTTCTGCAGGCCCCCGGGGTCGAAGTACTCGGTGATCCCCAGGGCGTCGGTGACCTCGCGGGGGGACTGCGCGATGTTGGCGCCGATGGTGATGGCCCAGAAGGCAAGCTGGTCCCACGGCAGCAGATACCCCGTGAAGGAGAGGCCCAGGGTGGTGACCAGCAGGGCCATGCCGACGAGCCAATTGAATTCCCGCGGGGCGCGATAGGCCGCGGTGTAGAAGACCCGCGCCATGTGGAGGATCACCGCCACCACCATGACGTTGGCGGCCCAGCGGTGGATGTTTCGCATGAAGCGGCCGGTGGGAACGACGAAGTGAATGTCCTTGATAGAGAGGTACGCCACCTCCGGGTAGGGCTTGTAGTAGAACATGAGGAGGACGCCGGTCACCAGGGTGATCAGGAAGGCCGCCATGGCCGTGATCCCCAGGCCCCAGGTAGTGGACCAGCGCAGGCTCCAGCGGTGGGTCCGGACCGCGTGCAGGTGCAGGAAGACGTTCCCAAAGACGAAGGTCGAGCGGGTGCGATCGGTTTGCGGCATGCCGCCGCGGATCGTGGAGGCCCGGAACTGCCGCGGCACCGCCTTGAGATTGTCCAGGAAGCGCCGCAGGGCCGGAGGAGAGGCCGCGCTGCTCATACCGCCACCTTGGTACCCTGGGGAACCACCGCGTCCTCATCCACGACGTAGTTTCCGGCCATGCCGGTGACCTTGAACCAGGGGAGCGCCCTGGGCGCCGGCCCCTTGAGCACGCTGCCGTCCGCGGCAAAGCGGGACCCGTGGCAGGGACAGTCGAAGCCGTCGCCTGCTGACTTCACGATGCATCCCAGGTGGGTGCAGACCAGGGACAGGGCGTACACCCCCTTGGAATCCCGGAACAGGGCCACCGTACGTCCCGGGGGGATGTAGGGCGCGCCTTCCGGAAGGGACTCGGGCAGGCTCACGCGGAACTTCTTCGAGGGGGAGGCGAGCACCGCCGCCTTGGGGAGGCGCAGCATCCCCACGAGGGAGAGGAGCGAGGCCGCAGCCGCCGCCCACACCGAGGCGAGGCCCAGGAAGTCCCGGCGGGGCATCGGCTCCGGATCGAGGCGCGAGCGCGCGGGGCCAGGCGTGACGGTCATTGCATCCTCCACGTCGTCTGAAAGGAGACGCGTTCCATGGTGATGGCATCGGTGGGGCACCGCATGGCGCAGAGCGCGCAGCGGATGCAGCGGTCTTCATCCTTCAGGATGGCGGAGTGGGCCGTGGGGTCCACGTTCGGTCCGAGCACCCCCGCGATGGCCCGCTCCAGGTCATAGCCCGGCTGTAGCTGGGCGAGGGTCACGAGCTTGAGGCACTGGGTCGGGCACACGTCGGCACAGCCGCCGCACAGGACGCAGCGGGTCCCGTCGAAGACCGGGGTGACGCCACAGTCGAGACAGCGGCTGGCCTCGCGCAGGGCCTCGGCCGGGCGGTAGCCCGTCTCCACCAGGACGTCGGGACGCGCCAGCCGCTCCTCCGGCGAAACCGTCGGGACCGGCACGCGGCGAATCGCCTCGTAGCCCTGTTCCCGGCGGTAGCCCTCCAGGGGGATGTGCGCCGTCACCGCCTGCGGGTGGAGGGCGCGGCCGGTCAGATGCCGGTACACAGACCGCGCCGCCGCCTTCCCCGAGGCCACGGCGTCGATGAGGAGCTTGGTCCCGTGGGCCAGGTCCCCTGCCACGAACACGCCCGGGGCGGTGGTGGCGAGGGTGTGGGGGTCCACCTTTGGCCAGCCGGGCCGGAACTCCTCGATGTCGCCGCCGCCATCCTCCAGGAAGGCCAGGTTTGTCGCCTGGCCCACGGCCAGCAGGACCGTGTCGCAGGGAACCGTCTCGCGGGCGCTGTCGTCGAAGATGGGGGCGAACCGCCGGTTCTCGTCGTACACCCGCGTGCAGCGCCGGAACAGGACGCCGGTCACGGCGCCGCCGCCGTCGCGCCGGATCTCCACCGGGCCCCAGCCGTTCAGGCGCTCGATGCCCTCCTCGTCGCCCTCCAGGATCTCCAGGGTATCGGCCGGCATCTCCTCGAGGGTCTCGAGGGACACGAGCCGGACCCTCCCCGTGGTGGGGAGACGCGCGGCGGTGCGCGCCGTGTCGTAGGCAATCTGGCGCAGGACGGTGCGGGCGACGTCGTAGGCAACGTTGCCGCCGCCGATGACGACGATCTCCCGGCCGAGATCCAGGGGAGCGCCCAGGGCCACGGAGCGCAGCAGGTCCACGCCGCCCATGACGCGGGGTCCCCGCTCGCCGGGCAGGCCCAGCGCCCGGGAGCTCTTGGCCCCGACGGCGATGATCACCGCCGCGAACTCCCGCCGAAGATCGGCCAGGGAGATGTCCCGGCCGACGGTAACCCCGCTGCGGACTTCGACGCCCAGGGCTTCGATGATGGCGACCTCGCGCCGGATGAGCTCGCGGGGGAGGCGGTAGGCGGGGACGCCCACGGCGAGCATGCCGGCCGGCACGGGCTCCGTTTCCAAGACGACCGGGCGGAATCCCAGGAGGGCGAGGTCGTGGGCCGCCGAGAGGCCGGCCGGTCCCGCCCCGATGATGGCCACGCGCTGGCCATCGGCGGGCGTGAACTTGCCGGCGACCAAGGCCCTGAGCAGCGCCGCCATCTCGTCCGCATCGGCGGCAACCTCGGGGACATAGGAGCGGACGGCTTCCAGGACCTTGTCCGGGGGGCGGACTTCCGGGCCGGCCTGCTCGCAGGCGAAGCGCTTCAGGGCGCGGATGGCGATGGGCCGGTCGATGGCGACGAACCGGCCGTCGGCGTCCACGCGGGGGACCAGACCGCGACGGCACGCCGCCTCGCAGGGGGCGCCGCAGATCCGGCCGCAGATGGACGCGAAAGGATTCGGTCCCCGCGCGATAAGGTAGGCCTCCTCGAATCGCCCGGCCGCGATGGCCCGGACGTAGCCCCGGGCGTCGGTGTGGACCGGGCAGGCGACCTGACAGGAGATCAGGTTGCGGTGGTAATCGGGGCCGGGGACCTCTACGCGGAGTTGGACGGCTTCAGGCACGGCGTGCCTCAAACAGGAGAGAGTTGCCGGCCGCCTCGGGGAGTTCGCTCACGTGCAGATCTTCCCATGGGCGAACCCAAAATGCTTCCCGCGGACATCCTCTAGGGCGGCCACCGGCGCCTTTGACCAAGACAGTCGCCCTTGGTGCCGGCCGATGAATGGTATGTTATTTCCCGGGACATGCACAATGTATGATCTGCATCATGTCTGTTGGATAGGACGAGTGCGGCAGGCGCTACGCGGTCCCGTCATTGATTAATGGTTGACAGTCTGTTGCGGAGCGAATAGGTTCTTGCCGCCTCGCCCTCGGCGGGGCAGGGAGCCGGATCCATGCCCGAGTTTGCGGTCCAGCGGCGGTTCCCCCGCTTCCCCATCAAGCTGCCGGTCCTGTACAAGGTTCTGGAGCCTAAGGCCGGCAAGCCCGGGGTGGGCTGGACTCGTGATCTGAGCGAAGGGGGAGCCTGCCTGGAGTTGGCCGACCGCCTGGAAGCATCGACGGTTCTGTGGGTTCTCCTCCGGAGCGACCTGGGGGGACTGGAACTGACGGGAAGAATCGTCTGGGTTGGAGGACCGGCCGCTGGGCAAGGAGGAGTCGCACACGGCCTCTCCTTCGAGAGGATGGGACCGAACCAGCAGGAAGCCCTTCGCAAGCTGCTCATGCAACACAAGGTCCAGCTGCGTCAGGAAGGGGTGCGAGTCCCCCTGGAAATCTCCATCAAGTGTCAGCCCAAGGGAGGCACAGGCCAGATTGTGGAGGGGCGAACGGGGGATATCAGTCGGGGAGGAATGCTCCTTCACCTTCCCATCGCCATTCCTCCTCCCACGGCGTTGAAGGTCTGGATTCCGACTCCGCGAGGCATCGTCGAGGCAGAGGGTGAGATCGCCTGGATGGAGCCGCTGGAGGGCGGGGCCCCGGGGAGGATCATCCGGCACGGCTTTCGATTCACGGAGATCTCCTGGCCCAACCAACTCACCCTCGGCCTCCTCCTGGCCGGCGCCCCATGAACCGCCAATCCCGCCCTGGGCGGGACAAGAACGCCAAGGCCGGAATGTCACAAATGGGGTCAGGCCTTTATACCTTTGTATCGATCCTTCCGAAGCGAGATCGCAAAGGAACAAAATCCTGACCCCTGAATCACGCGCTAGTCAGGAGGCGATATCGGCTGGATCAGGTCAACGAGGGCTATGCTGACATGCTGGCGGGCAGGAACATCCGCGGCGTGGTAACCTTCGACTGACATGCCTTCGCAATTTTGGGCCTTCCCGGTATCGTGTGGCCGATACCGCATGCGTGCTATATCCTGTCCCTTGACATGATTTTCCCTCGACTTCCCCCCTGGCAAATGCATCCAAAGGTCATGCTGGGAAAGCCCGTGAGGTGAATCACTCGCAACAGCGAGGAAAGGTCCCATGCCCGCTAAGGTGTCCATCTACGAAAAACAACTGACCCGAGAAATCAGGGGGACGCCCGAGGAATATCTGCCGAACCTGCTTCAGATCGTCCGCCTGTTCCGGGAGAGCGTCACACTGAAGGCTGCCAGGGCGATCTTCCGCCAGGGTTGGAATAAAGCGCTGGCAGGCAAGACGCGGGCGGTGCCTGGGTTGTGGGAAGGGGCTCAGGCGCAGCTCAAAACTCCAGAACGATTCGAATGCGCCGTTCGAGTTCGCGCAGGAGCGCGATGGGGAGAACACCGATCTCCCGCTTGAACGATTCGTTGGCGACCGCGATCAGTTGTCCGATCAGCACATCGCTCTCCCGTTCGATTCCGGCCACCCCGCGCTTGAGCCTCAGCCGCAAGAGGCCCGCGTTTTCCACCACCTGGGTCGTGGTGGGGACCACGACTGTCGAGGGGTATCCAGCTTCAGACACCAGATTGGACTGCAACACGATGGCCGGTCGGAGTTTCCCCGGCTTGGTCTTGATCCTCGGATTGAAGCCAACGGCGTACACCTGTCCTCGCCGGATCTCCATGGGATTCCCCTACTTGTAGCGAGGGACAGCGCCGGGCGCCAGGCGACGGTTTTCTGTTCGGTCGGCTTCGGCGCACCGCTGGACAGACTCACGAATCTGCGTGCGCAGTTTTTCCTGGTCAAGCCGATCCCTGAGGGTCCGGAGGGCCACCCGCACCACGTGGGATTTCGACTTGACCCCCAACTTCCGCATCAACTCCCCGATTTGCCTTTCGTCTTCTTTGGAGACCGCAATGGCACCCATAGCCTTTTCCTTAGCGAAGACATTATAGATAGGGTTACACGGATCATAATGTGTCTCCCTCCCACTGTCTATGCCCCGGTCGGCCATTCGGACCAGGATTGCGGCTCCATCGCCTCCTGGCGGCCAGCTGGCCTTGGGTAAGGGGACGGGATAACGGGACGTAGCAGACGTATCAGACCTTTTCAAAAGCGACCCGGGCCTGGGGGATGGGAAGGGGGCGGCGCGTGGAACAAGGGGTAAGGCTGTCTATTTGACCTTCTCAATCCAGCCGTAATAGAACGTCGTCCAGCGAACAACCCTTCTAGTCCGATTGGTCACCAGGAATCAGCTTGCCAGCAGCCAGGTGACGCGGCGCTCGAGGCCGGCCTCGATCTCCCGGATGTCCTCAGGGGCACCTACCAGCCGCTCGACCAGCTTCCCGTCCTTGTTGATGAAAAAGCTCATCGGCGTCGAGTCCACGCCGTAGAGATCGCCGATCCTCCCATCCGCATCCCGCCCGACCGGGAAGGGCAGGCGGTATTGCTCCACGAACTTCTGAGCGGGTCCCTCTTTGTCCCACGAGACGTTGACGCTCAAGAAGGCCAGACCCTTGTCGCGGTACTTCTCGTAAATCCGGGCCAGAACGGGAGCCTCCCGTTGGCAGTGGGGTCACCCCGAGGCCCAGAAGTTCACCAGGACCGCTTTGCCCTTTAGGCTGGAGAGGGTGACGCTCTGCCCGTTGAGGAGGCGGAGGGTGAAGTTCGGCGCCGGCTGCCCGGTCTGGGCGACGGCGGCCTTTGCGGGGGCGGCCCTGCCTCCGCCCTGCAACACCACCATCGCTATGAGCGCGCCGACGACGACCACCAGGACGCCAATGATCGCCCACATGGTCCACTTGGACTTGGTCTCGCGCTTTTCCTTTGTTGATGGGGCACGTGCCAACTTCCGCTTGCCCATGGGAGGCTCCCTTCCCCGATTGCCGGCCGTGGTGCTTCATTCGCGGGCTCCTCTCTTTTACAAGGAGATTCGTCCGAGTGCAAGCATTTATCACGGAGAGACGCGAACCGAGAGCCGAGAGCCGAGGGAAAAGGAGAACAGGGGCGGAAAAAGGGCTTGACCCGATGTCGTGGTTTGATTACCGTGTGGCCGTCCGCAAAGCAGTCAGAGATCAGCGGCCAGTTGTCAGGTTTACACTTCGAGCTGACGGCTGAGCGCTGATGGCTGAAGGCTTTCCGTATCCTATTACCGTGATCGCGAAGTCGGGTACGTCGGAATCGGAGGAGGGAGCCATGCGACGGGATCAGAGGTGGATAGTTGCGGGCGTCGTGGTGGGGCTGGGAGTGGTACTAACCCTCTCCGGGGCGGTGGCGCAGCAGAAGCCCGTGAGCCTGACCTGGACGGCCGGGCCGGTGGGTGGCGGATGGTACCAGATGGCGGGCGGGATCACGGAGTTGATCCGGGACACCACCGGAATGAACATCAAGGTGGTGCCGGGCGGAGGGACGCAGAATCCTCCCCTGATTGACAAAGGGGATGCGGATGTCGGCTGGGGCCTTCCGCCGGTTCTCAACGCGGCCTGGAACGGCGAGGATCCCTACGACAAGCCGCCGCACGGTGGGAAGAAGATGCAGAACCTGCGGGCGGTGGCCGGAGGGATGAGCATCAACACGTTCCATTTCTATGTCGGAGCGGACACGCCGTTCAAAACCATGGATGAAGTGTTCAAGCAGAAGAAGGCGATTCGGATCGCCGTGTCTCCGGTGGGGACCTCAGACGAGTGGGTCTTCCGCAAGGTGCTGGCCTATTACAACACGGACTACAAGGACCTGGAGGTGGCGGGATTCAAATTCTTCCGCGGGTCTTATACCGAGCAAGCGGCAAACTTCAAGGACCGGAACGTGGATGCGACCTTCACCTTTCTGGCCTTGCCGGGGGCCGCAGTCACCGAGGCCTCCATCGGCCGCTCCCTGCGCCTCCTGAACTTCCCGCCGGGTTTGCTGGACTATCTGGCGAAGTTCGGCCTGGGCACCGGGAAGATTCCCAAGGGGACCTATCCCAAGGCGGCGAACGCCGATGAGGAGGTCGTCTCGGCCACCATGGGGAGCGTCATCGTCGCCAACAAGAACGTCCCCGACGACGTGGCCTACGCCCTGGCCAAGGCGATCAATGAGAATCTGGAGCGTTTCCGGAAGATCCACGCGAGCCTTCAGCCCTACCAGGCAAGCGATGGCCCCACGGCGACCGGGATTCCCTTGCACCCCGGGGCGGAGAAGTACTACCGGGAGAAAGGGTACCTGAAGTAGGCCCGGCCTGAAGCCAGGAGGAGGAGCCAAGGCGCCCGCCCCGAGCAGAGTCGAGGGGCGGGCGTTTTCGTCTATGGATGGCCCCGCGGCAAGTGGGGCGGTGGCGGGACCAAGAATGCGGAAACTCTCGGGTGGGCTCAAGTGGGCGGTGATCGCCTACGGATGTGCCGCATCGCTGTTCCACCTCTACACGGCCGGCTACGGCTCCCTCGAACCGCGCCTGATGCGGGGGACGCACCTGCTTTTGCTCCTTCCCCTGATCTTTCTGCTCTATCCTGCTACGGGACGCTCGCCGAAGGACCGGCCGAGCGTCCTGGACGGCCTGGCGGCGGTCGTCGCGGCCGCCGCCTGCGGCTACACCCTCTGGCACGCCGAGCGCCTGAATTTTCGATTCCAGGGGGTGGACGAAGTACTCGCGGTGGAAGTCGTGCTGGGCAGCATCCTGGTCTGTTTGATCATCGAGGCCTGCCGGCGCTCGCTCTCGCGCTGGATGGCGCTCACCATCGTGATCTTCCTAACCTACCTGGCCGCCTCGCCCCACATGCCGGGAGTCCTGCACTTCAAGGGGTACTCGTTTCCCCGTATGGTGGAGATCATGTTCCTGGCGGGGGACGAGGGGGTCTTCGGCTTTCTGACCGGGATCTCGGCCAATATCCTCTTCATCTATATTCTCTTCGCCGGCGTGATGATGAAGGCGGGGGTGGGCGACTTCCTCATAGACTTCGCCGTCTGGGCCGCGGGCTGGGCCCGGGGCGGCGCCGCCAAGATCGCCGTCCTGGCCAGCGCCCTGTACGGGACCGTGAGCGGCAGCACCGTGGCCAACGTGTATGCGACCGGCTCCTTCACCATCCCATTGATGAAGCGGCGCGGATTTACGGCGAAACAGGCGGCCGCCATCGAGGCCATCGCGGGGACCGGCGGGCAGATCATGCCGCCCATCATGGGAGCTGGCGCCTTCATCATGGCCGAGGTGACGGGCGTGCCGTACTTCCAGATTATCAAGGCGGCGGCCATCCCCGCGATCCTCTACTACGTCGGCGTCTTCAGCATGGTTCACTTCATCGCCCTCCGGTCCGGGATGACACCCACGCCCCGGGCAGAGCTGCCGCCCTGGCGGCCCATGCTGCGGCGCGTGTACTACTTTGCCCCGTTCCTCCTGGTCCTTTACTATCTGGCCCAGGGGTACTCGCCTACCAAGGCGGCGTTCTTCGTGATCGTCGTGACCTTCGGCCTCAGCTTCCTGGATCGGAAGACGTGGATGACCTGGTCCAAGGTGCGGGATGCCCTCTTCGATTCCGCCGTCAGCGCCGCGCTGATTGCGGCGGCCCTGGCCGGATCGGGGATGATCGTGGCGACCCTCACTCGAACGGGGGCGGCCCTGGCGTTTGGCGGGATGATCGTCAGCGCCGCGCGGGGGAACCTGATCCTGGCCATGATCCTGATCTTCCTGGTGGTCAGTGTGCTCGGCACGGGGATTCCGACCACGGCGGCCTACGTCATCGCCGTGACCATCGGGGCCGCCGCGATGGGGAACCTGGGGGTCGCGGTGCTGGTGGCCCACCTGTTCGTGTTCTACTATGCGGTCCTCTCCGATCTCACGCCGCCGGACGCGATCACGGCCTTTGCCGCGGCGAACCTGGCCGGGTCGGAGATGATGGCCACCGGAATCGAGGCGTTCAAGCTGGGGATTGCCGGCTTCCTGGTCCCCTTCGCCTTCGTGTACCAGCCGGCGCTCCTCCTGCAGGGGAGCTGGCCGGCGGTGGCGAAGGCCTTCGCCCTCACGGCCATCGGGGTCGTGTGTCTGGCAGCGGCCCTCATCGGGTTTGCCTGGGGCCCCCTCAGGGGGATGCAGCGGGCGCTTTTGATTGCTGCGGCGGTGCTGCTGGTGTTCCCGACACGTGGGATGGAGCTCCTGGGGCTCCTGTTGGCCGGCGGCACACTCGTCTGGATGCGGGCGCAGCGGGAAGCTCCATGACCACGGTGACGGCCGGGCTCCTGAGTGATGGGGACCGGGTGCTGATCTGCCAGCGGCGAGCGAGCAGCCGGTTCCCTCTGAAGTGGGAGTTTCCGGGCGGGAAGGTGGAGGAGGGGGAGTCCCCTGAGGACTGCCTGACGCGGGAATTACGCGAGGAGCTGGCCATCGAAGTAGCGGTGGGCCCGGAGGTCTACCGGACCGAGTACCGCTATCCCAACGGCTTCGCCGTTCGACTGCTGTGCTTTCGGATTCTCCGGTACACCGGGACGCCGGTCAATCGGGCCTTTGAGCGAATCGAGTGGGTACCCTGCGCCGATCTTGCCGGCTACGACTTTCTGGAGGCGGACCGGGAGTTGGTGGAGCGGATGGCCCGGGGCGAGATCGGATTCCATACCTAACCGCCAATCCCGCCACAGGCGGGACAAGGACGCCAAGAAATCTCCCTCGAATCACGTGCAGGTGAAAAGACATGGGGAAGGCGAGAGCATACCGGCTGCGGCTGGATGCAAAGAAGGTGGAGGCGTTTCAGGTGCGGCTGCTCCGATGGTTTCGGAAAAACGGCCGGGACCTGCCCTGGCGACGGACGCGGGACCCGTACGAGATCCTGGTGTCGGAGGTGATGCTGCAGCAGACCCAGGTCGAGCGGGTTCGCGAGTATTACGGGCGATTTCTCCGGGAATACCCGACGATCCAGGACCTGGCGTCGGCGAATCCGGCCCGCGTGCGGGATTCCTGGGATGGACTGGGGTACTATGCGCGGGCCCGCAACCTCCACGCGGCGGCGCGCATGGTCGTGCGGCGACACGGTGGTTGCTTCCCCCGGCAAGTTGAAGACGTCATGGCCCTGCCAGGTGTGGGGCGGTACACCGCTGGCGCGGTGGTCAGCTTCGCTTACGGAGATCCGGCACCGATCCTGGACACCAACGTCCGGCGCGTGCTCGGCAGGGTTTTTGTTCGGCGCCGGGCGTCACACGCGGCGGCGGCAGAGCGCCGGCTCTGGGCCCTGGCCGAGGCCGTGATTCCCGCCGGAGAGGCCTGGGCCTTCAATCAGGCCGTCATGGATTTCGGCGCGACGGTCTGCACGGCCCGTAACCCCCGGTGCACCGAGTGCCCGATCCAGCAGATATGTGCCTATTACTCCAGGGAAATGCTGTGAGGGGGAAGAGGGCAGCCGAGGGAGAACACGGAGAGGAGGATCGACATGACTCCCAAGGAGTTTGTCGAATACGCGGAATCCATCTATCGGCCGAGCGCAAAGCTCATCTCGCTGGCCCCTGGAAATAGGCTGAACTGGAATCCGGGGCCAGCAAATGTTATGAACCTCGGCCAGCTCCTGCATCACCTATCCAACTGTCCGGGGGGCTTGATCATGGCGGTCAATAATGCCTTTCCTCCTCGCGACGCCTTCCAGAAATTCATCCAAGAGGACCTGAGGAATACCAAGAAGCCGGAGATCGCGGGACGCGAGCTGTCGCGCGGCTGGGACGAAGCCAAGGCGGCCCTGGCCGGGGTGAACCCGACCGACTTCCAGGCGCGGATGGTGTCGGTCCCGTGGGGGCCGCCGATGCCTCTCTGGCGCACTTGCCTGGGAATGGCGGAGCACTGGCTGAACCACAAATACCAGTTGTTCTTCTACCTGAAGCTGCTGGGGCAGCCGGTCAATACGATGACGTTGTATGCGGGAATCTAACCCCGATCCGAAAAAGGGGCCAGAGGTGAATCGACATCTCCCCTCTACGCGAGCTCCCGTGGAGAGAAATATCCGTAGCCCCCTATAGGTGTCCTGAGGCCCCCGCTGACCTATGCCTTCTCCGCCGCTTTCTCGGCCCCCCCACAGGACATTCGGCCTCAGCGGAATTTCGGATCGGGGCTAAAACGTGACACGTAAGACGTAAGGGGAGCCGAGAGATGGGGGGAATGGCGCTATCTGGGCTCATGCAGGGTGGCACCAGGAGCAGGGGGCGTAGCCGCTCGCCCCGGCATCGTCCGGTGAAAAGAAATTCACCCGGTTCCCCTCGTGGATGCGGCGCTCTGCGTGGCAACCCCGCCGGCAGAAGAACTTGGTCGTGAGGCAGCCAACGTAGGGGGTCCGTCGGCGCTCCAGGTCGAGCAGGCTCTCCTTCCTCACCGAACCGAAGGAGTAGGCTCCCAAGCTGCCATCTGTCCTGACCACGCGGTGGCAGGGAATGATAATAGGGGTGGGGTTCGACGCCATGGCGTTGCCCACGGCGCGGGCCGCATCCGGTTGCCCCAGGCGCTCGGCGATCCACTTGTAACTGCGCACCTCGCCATAAGGGATCTGGGCCGCCATCTCCAGGGCCGCCCGCTCGAACGCCGGAACCCGGGAATGGTCCACCAGAACGGTAAAGAAGGTCCGTTGGCCGGCGAGGTACTCCGCCAGCTCTTTCCGTGCCTGGCGGAGGATCTCCCCGATGCGTCCCGTCTCCCGGTTCGAGGACGGCGCGCTTCCCCCGCGCCGCAGGAACACCCGGGTGATCCCGAGGGGGGAGGCCGCCAGGTCTAGCCGGTCCAGCACCAGGGCTGGCCTCTCCGTCTCAAGCTGAAGGTCGAGCTGTTCCATGATGCGCCTCCCGAGGTCGCGCGGTACGGGTGGGGGCGCAAAGGCCGCCCGCAGCCAGGCCTCAGTCCCTGCCCCCATCCGCTCCACCTGATGTCCCCTAATCCGTCGGTCCCGTCGCTTCATCACGACCCCTCCACCCCTTGTACCCGCAAGGCCTTCCGGAGGGCCAGTCGGCCGCGCCGCAGATGTGTCTTGACCGTGTTCACGGAGATCCCCCGGATCACCCCGATCTCGCGGTAGCTCCGACCGTCCCCGTAGTACAGGGTGAGCACGATCCGCGCCTCCACCGGGACCGTGCTCAACGCTCCTTGGAGGACGCGGTCCCGCTCCGCGGTCTCCACACTCCGCTGGGGCGAGTCGTCGGTTGCATCGTCCCACTCCTCCAGGGGAACCTGGGGGCGGCGCCGGCGCAATTCGTCCACGCAGGCATTGATCAGAATGCGGTAGAACCAGGTCGAGAGTCGCCAGCGGGAATCGTAGGCCGCCCGGGCCTCATACAGCCGGAGAAAGGCCTGCTGGACGGCGTCCTCGGCATCCTGCCGCCTCCCCAGCAGGCGCAGCGCCACCGCAAAGGCCCGCCGCTGGTACCGGTCCACCAGTAATGCAAAGGCATCCCGCTCGCCGGACTCGACCCTATGGAGCAGCGCTTCATCGCTCTGGCGGCTGTCGGGCATCGGCGGCCTCGTCGCGCGTCGCGGGTTGCGGGAATATAGACCGCCTTCCGCCCGCCTCACAACCGGGGAAGGCTCGTGGGCCGGCATCGCCTCTTCCAGAGGTCAGAAGGGTATACGAAGAGCCGTCCCAAAAGGGTGACAGGACCGGTGCCAGGCAAGCGCATCGCCGCTCTGCGGCCGTGCCGGGGCCTCGGACCGGGGAAACCCCGCCCGGCGGCACCGGGGTGGATTCAGCCGTTCATCTCCGCGTGGCCTCGATGGCCTTGAAGAGGCTGTCCACGTACTCCTTGCCGATCTCCTTCTCCGCCCACGCCCGCACCGGGGGCTGCGCGATCTTGCGGAACTGGTCGATCTCGGTGGCCGAGAGCACCGTGACGTCCATGCCGACTTTCCCCAGGATCTCTTTGGCGTTCTTGTCCTGATCGCTGGTCATCTTGCGGTGGATGGCCATCGCCTTCTGCGTGCCCTCCTCCACCGCCTTCCGCTCGGCGGCCGTGAGGCCTTGGTAGAAGCGCTCGTTGATCACGTAGCCGTGGACGCTCCAGACATGACCATCCAGGGTGATGAACTTCTGGTATTGGTAGAGGCTGGCGGCCAGGATATTGGTCACGCCATTTTCCTGTCCGTCCACGACCTTCTGCTGGAGCGCCGTTGGCAGTTCGGCCCACACGATCGCCGAGGGGCTCGCCCCGAGGGAGCTGACGAGGGTCTGGAACACTGGGCTCGGCATGACGCGGATCTTTAGCCCCTTCATGTCGTCAGGGGTGCGGACGGGCCGCTTGCTGTTGGTGAAGTGCCGCACGCCGTTGTCGGCGAAGCCCAGCAGCCGGATCCCGGTCTTCTTGATCATGTCGTCGGAGAACTCCTTCAGCCACGGGCTGTCGTACACCCGCCATGCGTGTTCGTGGTTGTCGTAGAGGAAGGGGATGCCGAGCACGCCGATGGGTTTGTAGACCACGGCGATGGCGCCGTCGTGGGCCACGGCCATCTCCAGCGTGCCGAGCCGAAGACCTTCCATGGTGACCGCGTCGTTCCCGAACTGGCCGGCCGGGAAGATCTGTACCTGGAGCGTGCCGCCGGCCGCCTGTTCCACGTGCTCCTTGAAGGCCAGGGCAGCGGCATGCTTCGGCTGGTCGGGCCTGGCGGGCTGGAAATGGGCGTACTTCAGGATCTTCTGTTGGGCCAGGGCGGTCGCCGGCATGGTGAGCAGCACGGCGGCCAGCGCGATGCGACACAGATCCTTTCGTCTCATGGCGGTTCCTCCTTCTGGATGTTCGGTTAATGAGTGAACCCGAGCCATCGGGGCACGGTCAGGCTCAACGCCGGGAAGTAGATCACCAACGCCAGAACGACGAGTTCCGCCAACAGGAGCGGCATGACGGCCCGGGAGAGCTTGTCGAACTGTAGCCGCCCCACCGCCGTCATGATGAAAAGGACCGCACCTACCGGCGGCGTGATCATCCCGATGGTCAGGTTGAGCACGATCCCCATGGCGAAGTGCAGGGGGTTCAGACCGACCTGATCGGCGATGGGGGCCAGGATAGGCACGAGGATGATAACGGCCGGCAGGGTGTCGATGAACATGCCGCAGATGAGCACGAAGATCGCGATGAGAACGTTGACGATCATGGGGTCCCGGCTAATCCCGGCGATGAAGGCAGCGACCGCTTGGGGCACCTGGGCCAGGGTGAGGATGGCCGCGAAGAGGGATGCCATGGAGACGATGAGCAGGGCCGCGGAGGTGATCAGAGCGCTCTGCACGACCACCTTGGGGAGGGTCCGGAGCGTCAAATGCTTTGTGATGAAGAATCCTACGAACACGGCGTAGAAGACCGCCACGGCCGAGGCCTCCGTGGCGGTGAAGACACCGCTCAAGATCCCGCCGATGATGATGGCCGGCATGAGGAGCGCCGGCACCGCCCGCCCCATGCTAAGGAGCCGCTCCCGCCAAGTGACGAGCGGGGAGCGGAACAGGTAGTGGCGGCGGATGGCGATGATGTGGTTGGTGATGGAGAGGGCAATGCCGAGCAGGATCCCCGGGACCACCCCCGCCAGGAAGAGGCCGGCAATGGTTACTTTGTTGTCGGTGATAGCGTAGATCACCATGATGATGCTAGGTGGAATGATGGGACCGATGGTTGCGGTGGCAGCGCTCAGCGCGGCCGAGTAGTATTCGTCGTAGCCTGCCCGATGCATCATGCGCATCTCGATCGCTCCGGGTCCGGCGGCATCCGCGAGTGCCGACCCGCTGATACCGGCGAAGAGCATCGAGGTGAGGATGTTCACGTGGCCGAGCCCGCCCCGGATGTGGCCGACCAGATTGTTCGAGAAGGTGAGAAGGGTCCGGGTGATCCCGCTCGCGGTCATGAGGTCGGCCGCCAGAATGAAAAAGGGCACGGCCATGAGGGGGAAGGAGTTGATGCCGTTGAAGAAGCGCTGGGGGACGGTCAGTAGAGACAAATTTCCATCGATGAGCAGAGCGAGGAAGCCGGACATACCCATGGCAAAGGAGACGGGGAATCCGATGAACAGTCCGATAAGGAACGTGACGGTGAGCGTGGTGCCCATGCCCTACCCCTGGGGCTCGGCGAGCTCGTCCAGGACATGGACGGGCTCAAACTGTTTCTGCAGGTAGGCCCGAAACGTGAAACAGAGGTGCAGGACGAACAGCATGGCCCCGATCGGTACGGCCAGATACGGGATGCCCAGGGAGATGTTGAGAACCGGGGTTTCCTGGACCCAAGCGAAGGCCGCGAACTGGAACCCGAGAACCGTGAGCGCTGCCAGAAAGACCAGGATCATCCCGGCGATGGCGGCCCGCAGCGCCCTGCCGAGAGGGCTCCGCAAGCGGTCCTGAAACATCTCGATGGCCACGTGCCGTCCCTGCCGGAGGGCGAGGCCGGCGCCGAGGTAGGCGATCCAGACCATCAGGTACTGCGAGACCTCTTCGGCCCAGATGATCGAAAAGGTGAATAGGTACCGGGTGATGACGTTGGTGAACACCAGCGCCGCCATTACGGCCATCATGAGGAAAAGGATTGCCTGGTTCGCTGTGACCAGAGCCTGCTCAATGCGACTTAGGGGCATGCCCCACCTCCCGGGGACCCTCAGTATCGCTTGTTCATCGAGGCTCGTCGGGTCTTCCGCAGGCTCGCGATGATCACGCCTCGACGCTATGGGATTACGCATGCAGGGAGACCGCGTGGGGCTTGGGGCGGCGCAGCATCTCGGGTCTCTTGGGTCAGATGGGGCGTGTCCTCGCTTGTAGCTTTACCACATATGTCAGCCGAAAGCCATTGTCAAGAGCACATGTTGCCCCAGCCGGGCCGGGGCCCGGGTGCTCGCCCCGGCAGGCAGGGCCGCAGACCCCCGCATACCGTTCCCGCTTGGGCAGAGCGCATGACTGGGGTATAATGCGAACGTTTTTTCAGAGGGGGGCAGGCAAGGTGAAAGGTCAGCCTGCCCCAGAAATCCCACCCGCGGCTGCCAGGGCAAGCGATCGACCATGAGCGCCATCATACGCATTCCGATCTTTCCCCTGCCAGACGTGGTGTTGTTTCCGCACACGCTCCTGCCCCTCCACATCTTCGAGCCGCGGTACCGGCAGATGGTGCGGGATTGTCTGGCGGGCGACCGGCGCTTGGCCATGGCGCTTTTGAAGCCGGGGTGGGAGAAGGACTACTATGGCCGGCCACCGATCTACCCCATCGCCGGCGCGGGGGAGATCATCCAGCACGAGGAGCTTCCTGACGGTCGGTTTAACATCCTGTTGCGGGGGACGATGCGGATCGGGATCACGGCCGAGTTGCCGGCCGACAAGCCCTACCAGGTTGCCCGGGCCCGCCCGTTGCCAGACCGGTATCTGGATGCGAATCCCGTGGCATTGGTGGCCCGGGTGGAGCGCCTCAAGGTCTTCTACCTGCGCATCCTTTCGGAGGTCCAGAAGGGTCAGGGAGAGATCGCCAAGATCTTCAGCGGGGTGAAAGACCCGGGGATCATCGTGGATCGCATCGCGGGGGCGGCCATCGCGGACGCCGAGACGCGCCAGCAGGCGCTGGAGGCCATCGACGTTGCCAGACGTCTCGCCATCGTGCAGGACCACCTGGTGTCGGTCCTCGCCCACCTCTCCGACCGCAACGCCCCGGCCGAGCGCGGGAGCGGCCGGCAGAACTGAAGGGGTCAGGTTGAACCCAGACATTGCATTTGAACCGCAAAGGACGCCGGGTACCCAGCCCACACGGGTGGCTAGTCCGGTGGGCTGGGTGCCAACGGCCTCGCCGTTGGTGCGCAGAGAACCCCCCGGGATCTCCAACCCCCGAGAGTAAAAATCCGAGAGGGTATCTGGAAGATTCCGGACAGGCGAGCCTCCAGGATTTTCTGAGATAGGGGACCCCTTGCGTTCTTTGCGAGCTTTGCGGTGAAAGATCCGGGTTGAATCGTGGCAGTCACGAGGCAAGAACGGAACGGCTATCGGATCTACTGCGCGGGCCCACTCTTCAATCGGCCCGAGCAGGAGGAAATGGCGGAAATCGCCCGGACCCTGGAGGGCGCGGGCTTCTCCGTTTTTCTTCCGCATCGTGACAGCTTTGTCTTTGAGGAGGTCCACCGCGAGTTCCTGCGCGGAGGCTATGACGCTGCAGAGGCAAGTCGGATGATCCATCAGGCCATCTTCTGGTTGGATACTTACGAGGTCCTCGGAGCCTGCCAGGGGTTGGTCTTGAACATGAACGGGCGGGTTCCTGACGAAGGGGCGGTGGCGGAAGCTGCCATGGCCTGGATGGCGGGGAAGGCCATTGTGCTCTACAAGTCCGACAGCCGGAGCCTGATCCAGGGGGACGACAACTCGATGGTGTTGGGCCTGGGCAACTTCGTCAAGGTGTCCACCGTTCCGGAGATCGCCTACGCCTTCACGCAGGTCTTTCGAAGGTGGCGTCCGCAGAAGGTTTCCTCGATCCCCCGGGCGGTCAGGAAGTCCATCGATGCCGGTCGTCGTCTGTCCAGGCTGTTGACCGATTGCAAGTCGCTGGCCGACGTCGTCCCGGCCATCGTCTCCCTTACCCGCAAAGGACCCCGCGTTTCGGCGCGCTGAATCCGCCAGGGTTCAGGCGCCGGCCTCTCGCTTGCGGAAGTCCCGGATCTGTTGCAGGATGGCTTCCATGTTCTGCGTTCGCTCGTGGATCTTATCCAGCATCGGCCGGACTTCTTCTATGATGAGCTGGGCCTCGGTCCCTTCTTGGTCCCGGCGGACCAATCGCAGGAGTTCCTCGACATACACGGACACGGAGGCCAGCGGCCGTTCCATCTCATGGGTCGCCAAATGGATCGTCTGGGCGATGGCGGCCCGCCGCTCTTTGGTGACCACGTCTTCCTGCAGCCGCTTGAGTTCCTGCAGGATCTTCTCCAGCGTCCGGTTCTTCTCCTCCAGCTCCTGGCTCTTCTCCCGGAGTATTTCCTCGGATAGGCGCACCCGTTTCCGTTCCGCCGTGAGCAGAGAGACCGTCACCGAGATCAGGGAGAAGCTGATCAGGCGGGAGGTGGCCCGCCAGTACGGGTAGATCAGCGCGACGGTGTCCGGAGAAGAATAGAGGTTGGCCGCGAGGTGGATGAGGGCCGCCAGGAGGGAATAGGCCAGGCACATCCCCCAGGATTCGTACAGCGCTATGATGACCAGGATCGGGAGGTAAAAGGGGTCGGTCGCCAGCTCCGTCGGTGCGAGGTGGTCGAGGGAGCCCACCGCGAGAATCAGTAGGAGGGCCAGGATCCTCCGGAGAGTGGGAGAGTGGGTGGCTCTGCTTGCCAGATCCTCAAGGGGATTCAACTGAAGCGTCACGATTCTCCCTCCGTTTCGGGCCGGGCTCGTGTGGCGAGGCATCCTCGCGTCCCTTCTTTTCCGGAGCGCGGCGGCCCTGCTCCACCCGGTACACCTCCTCCTGCACGGCGTTGAAACAGGCGTAGCAGATGGGGCCCTTCTCGGTTACCATTTTCTGGTGTTCCAGCATGGGCCCCAAGTCGCAATGGCACCTCCAGCAGGTCGGCATTTTTCCCTCTCTTCCCTAGGGCGGCTTTTGCCTTTGTCAGCTCAGGTGCGTTGCTGCGCATCATCCAGCGTGCACCCGGGACTGAGGCGCTTCAGTATAGCTGCCAGGGCGGCTTGCTGGTCGGCCGTGACGTCCACAAAGAAGAGGCCGCTCTGGTACCGCGCAACCCCGTCCCCCATTTCACCCTTCTCGCTCGTGAAGACCATGCTGTGGACGACCCGAGCGGTAAGGACCAGGGATCCGAGCGTCGGCGGGAATTGAAATGTGCAGGCAACGCCCGGGGTCAAGGGGTGATCGTGCTCGATGCGGGCACCGGTGGCGCTCAGGTCAACCAGGCGGACCTCCAGGGTGGCGCTGGCCCGGACGCCAAGCCGCTCCGCGACCAGGAATCGGCGCGCGCCTCGCTTCATGGGATAGCGCGTCATGGATCAGGCATTCCGCCCCAGCGATTCGAGACTATCCACTCGTCCGATGCGGTCCACCTGTTCTGGGATGCCCTGGGGACGAGTGGACGCCACCGCGTGTGGAACGCGAGGCATTCGTACGGCGACACCTCGGCCACCGGGAACGGCTCGCTGCTTCCAGTATCTCAACTGCGGGCTGGATAGCCTTGGAGCATGCGCATGATCCCAGAGGCTCAGGCGTCCTTTACCCACTTATGGGCGGGATCGTCGAAGAGCGTGTAGTTCCGTGGCTCGCCCGCCAGGACCCAGAGGTAGTACAGGGAGTAGCCGGGCGCCGCCACCGTGGGGTGGTACCCGAACGGGAGCTTGGTCAGTGTGTTGTCCCGAATGACAAAGGCCTCGTCCAGCTTCCGGTCCGGGCTGTACACACGCTGGAAGCCGAAGCCCTGGGGCGGATTTAGCTTGAAAAAGTACACCTCCTCCATCCGGGTCTCCTCGGGCGGGGCCATCCGGTCGTGCTTGTGGGGCGGGTAGCTGGACCACTTGCCGGGCGGGTTGAACGTTTCGCCGACCAGGAGGCGCTTCGACGGGAAGTTGACATCAATGATATCGTGCACCTGGCGCTCGAAGGTATCCTTGCCCCGGACGTTGACCTTCACCTTTTCGGGACCGATGAGGCGCGGCTCGCCCGGCAGGTCACTGGGGACCCGGGCGATGGCCGCCTCCAGGGCGCCCACGGCCTCGACCTTAAACTTGAGTCCCGGCGGGACGTGAACGGCCGTGGCCCGGCCGGCAAAGACGCTGGCCCGGCCGCCGATGGAGTGGAAATTGGCCTGGCCGGCTGTCACGTTGGCCAGCCCACCCAGGAGGACGAGGCACACCTCGCTCCCGTCGGCATTGCCCCGGTACTTGCCCCCGGGCGGGAGGTGCAGGATCCCCAGCTCGATGTACTCGATGCCGTCCTTCCCGGGCTTCACCAGGGCCGTGTATCCGTCTTTGGGGGCGTATTCCTTGAACAAGTTCATGGGTGAGACTCCTCATTGAGCCGACCCGAGTTGGGGTTTTGCGGTCGGAAACGTATCATTGGCCTCGGTGGGTGTCAACCCACGCAGACAGGCGCAGGAGCCTTCACCCACGTCACACCGGAGGGTCTCGCGCCGGACCGGCCGGGGAAGCCGTGGGGCGCGTGTCCATCGACACACGTTCGGCCAATTGCCCTTGACAGTCCGACGTGAGCTATGGTAGGCGAACGGCATGGGTCTGGCGGTTTTGCATCCCCAACGGGTGGGAGGGTGAAGGAGGGAGAAATGGTCATCAAGGACGACGCGTACTACGCATCACGGCGGCAGTTCCTGCGAACGCTGGCTGCGACCGGGGCCATCGCGGCCGCCGACCTGGCCTGGTGGGAGGAGCCGTTCCTGGGGCCGCGCCGCGCCCACGCCGCCGCAACGACGGTCCGGTTCCAGTTCAGTGTGCCGGAGCCGCTCCGGACCTCGTTGGTGGAATCCCTGGTGGAGCGCTTCAACAAGAGTCAGAAGGACATCGAGGTCAAGGTCGAGTTTGTGCCCCAGGCGCAGGCCCGGCAGAAGCTCATCACGGCTGTCACCGCCGGGAATCCGCCCGACTGTTGCCAGATCTGGGATAACTGGCTCGGGGAGTTCGATGGCATGGGGGCCGTGGAGGACCTCACGGGGCGAGCCAAGGAGTGGAAGTATTACAAGGATACCCTCCCCATCGCTTGGGAGACGGTGACGTTCAAGGGGCGAATCCTCTCGTTCCCCTGGGTCGTGACCAACGATGCCATTTACGTCCGGGCGGACCGGGCTAAAGAGTACGGCATCGCGCTGCCTAAGGACGACTGGACCTGGGAGGACTTCCTGAAGACGGCGAGGGCCTTCACCAAGGCCGACAAGAACCAGTACGGCTTCGGCATGCGGGGGCAGGGCACCTGGGCGGTCCTGTACGCCACGGAGTTCATGTACGGGAACGGGGCCCAGGTCCTGAAGGACGGCAAGGTCGCCATCAACTCCAAGGAGGCGGTTGACGGCCTCGACTGGTACCTCGACCTGTTCCGCAAGCACAAGGTGACCCCGCCCAGCGTGCCCACCGACGGCTGGCGCCAGATCGTCGAGGGCTTCGGGCGAGGGGTCACCAATATGTATCTGCACAACTCCGGCTCCTCGGAGGAGCAGAAGAAATTCGTGGGCGCGCCCAGCTTCGTGACCGTGCCGATTCCCCTCGGGCCGGCCAAGAAGCGCGCCACCTTCTACTTCTCCGAGACCCTGACCATGTTCAAGGCGTCCAAGAACAAGGACGCCACCTGGAAGTTCCTGACCTTCCTCATGGACGACGACCAGCATGCCCACTACGCCAAGACCCTGGGTCTCCTGCCGGCGCGCAAGTCCATTGCCGACCGGCCGGAGTTCGCCAAGGATCCCGCGCTGGCGGGCTTCATCAAGTCCTTCCCGTTCTCCATCGTGAGCCCGTACCTGGCTTACGCCGGATGGGGGGGCAAGCTGGACTCCGAGGGGGTGCCCCTCTTCCAGCAGGCCATGGTGGGCAAGCTTACGGCTAAGGAGTGCCTGGACAAGTTCGCCGACGTGTTGACCAAGAACATGATGTAGGAAGGATTTCGGCGCCTCCCTCTGGCCCCGGGATCCCCCGTCGTGGTGCGGGGCCCGGGGCCATTTGCCGTCCTCACTGCTCCCCGGAGCGCTTGTGGCGAACCAGCAGGCCACCATCGCTGTCGCCGCCCCACGGCCTCTGATCTCACGGCACACTCGCGAGATCCTGGCCAACTACGCCTATCTCTTGCCGGCCGCCATCTGCCTGGGGGGGACGGTCCTCTTTCCGATCCTCAAGGCCATGCACATGAGCCTGTACCATCACGTGCTGATCCGCCCCCAGGACTACCGGTTCATTGGCCTGGGGAACTACGTCCGAATGGTGCAGGATCCCACCTTCTGGCTCACCCTGAAGAACTCCTTCATCTGGGTGTTCTGGTCGGTGAGCCTCCAGTTCTTCTTCGGCTTCCTGATGGCGCTGCTCCTGAACGGGCAGTTCAAGGGGCGGGCGATCTTCCGCACGATCAATCTCCTGCCCTGGATCATCCCCGGCGTGGTGGTGGCGCTCATCTGGGAGTACATCTACCAGCCGAATTACGGACCCCTCAACGACCTGCTCCGCCGGGTCGGCTGGATGCGGGAGCCGGTGGCCTGGCTCAGCGACCCGGGGCTGGCCATGCCGGCCGTGGTCTTGACCAACATCTGGCGGGGCATCCCCTTCTTCGCCATCATGATCCTGGCGGGCCTCCAGGCCATCCCGGATGAGATCTACGAGGCGGCCACGGTGGACGGCGCCGGGGTCATCCAGCGGTTCTGGTCGGTCACGCTGCCCATGCTTCGCCCCATCATCGTGGTCGCCACGGCCACGCGCATCATCTGGACCTTCAATTACGCCGATCTTATCTTCGTCATGACCAGCGGGGGTCCGGCCAACGCGACCCAGATCACCTCGACCTACACCCTGCTCCAGGCCTACTCGGACCTGGACTTCGGCTACGCCGCGACGCTCTCGGTGATCCTCCTGGTCATCATGCTGGTGTTCACCGCCCTGTACCTGAAGCTGACAAAGGGCGTGGAGTCGGTGGCGGGATGAAGACCCGGGGGCTCGGCGATCCGCTGGAGCGGTTCCTGGGCGGCCCGGTCCTCTGGACCGGCCTGGTCCTGGCCACCCTGTTCGCCTTGGGGCCGTTCTTCTGGGTGTTCCTGGCGTCGGTCAAGACGCGGGTCGAGTTGTACGCGACTCCCATCACCTACATCCCCGTCCACCCGACGTTCCAGAACTACGTGGACGCCTGGACCTCCCGGCTCACCCCCTTCAGCCGGTTCTTTGCCAACAGCCTCTGGGTGTCGTCGGTTACGATGGTGGCCACCATCGTCATCTCGACCCTGGCCGGTTACGCCCTGGCGCGGTTCCGCTTTGTGGGGAAGAACACCCTCATGCTGGTGTTCCTGGCCACGCAAATGTTTCCGGCCGTCCTGCTGATCGCGCCGCTCCTGTCCCAGTGGCACGCCCTGGGCCTGATCGACACCTACCAGGCGCTCATCTATTCCAATTTCTCCTTCACCGTGCCCTTCACCGTCTGGATGCTGGTCGGTTACTTCGAGAGCATCCCGCGCGAGCTGGAGGAGAGCGCCATGATCGACGGCTCCGGCCGGTTCGGGGCCCTCCTCCGGATCATCGTCCCCCTGGCGGCGCCGGGGATCGCCGCCACCGCCATCTTCGCCTTCGTCTCCTCCTGGAGTGAGCTGCTCTTCGCCGTCACCTTCACCTCCCAGACGGAGATGCGCACCTTGTCGGCCGGCCTCCTGTACATGGTGGGGCAGTACGAGATCCAGTGGGGCCAGCTCGGCGCCGGGGTCATGATCAGCACGATCCCCGTGGCCATCCTCTTCACCTTCCTGCAGAAGCACCTCATCCGCGGCCTCACCGCCGGCGCCCTCAAAGGCTAGCCGAGAGGTTTCTGCGCCCAGACATCAGGAGCACCAGTACAACCTTGGTCTATCGCGAACGACGTGACCTGACGGCGGACCCCCTACCCTGTTATGCTGCAGCGGGGCTTTCCGCTGGCGTCCCAAGTCCCTTCCGAAACGCATGCGCGTCGGACATTTGCCCACCGAGCGAGCTGATACGGGGCTCGTCCACGCTGAGGCGGGGACGGCCGGGCTATGATCGAATGGGTTGCTGGCAGTCTGCGGGTATAGTAGAGTATGAGGGAACACTTACCGATGTAGCGCCCCCAGGCCCGGAAGGAGGGAGACCCCATGGAGGTGAAACGGATTCAGGCTGACGAGGTCCTCCGCCGCTTCCTCGGCACGCTCGATCTCGTCCAATATCAGTATCTCATCGAAACGGAAGGGAAGCTGATTGCCGGTCTCGTACCTCCCTGGCAGCTTGAGAGCCCGGACGAAAGCCGCCAGTCCCTTCTAGCGATGCTCGATGAAGTGTGGGCGAGAACCCGGGACGTGTCGGAAGAGCTGATCGAGCGAGACGTCCGGGAGGCCGTCCAGGCGGTCCGTACCCGAAAACGCCAGCCTGCATGATCCAGGCGGTGCTGGACACGAACGTCATCGTCAGCGGCGTCATCCATCAGGAGGGCGTTCCGGGTCAGCTCCTCAAGGCGATCTTTGAATTGGGGAAGTTCACGCTTGTGGCTTCCCCGTTCTTATTGCAGGAAGTGGCCGAGGTCCTATGGGAGCAGAAAATCCGAAAGTACCATGGGTGGGATCACGAACAGCTTCTTGCCTTTGTCGCCCGTCTCCACCGGCAGAGCCAGGTGACCCCGGGACAACTCCAGGTCCGGGTGATCGCCGATGATCCGGACGACGATGCCGTGCTAGCCTGCGCGAAAGAAGGCAACGCGGCCTACATCGTCACTGGTGATGAACACCTTTTGGCCCTCGGCGACTACGAGGGGATCAAAATCGTCCGGCCGGTTGAGTTTCTCAGAGTTGTGGGCGAACAGTAGGGGTAGCTGCGCATCTCTCAATCCCCGTAGCCATCCTCTCCACCTTCCCGCAGAGGCACCTCATCCGCGGTCTCACGGCCGGCGCCCTCAAAGGCTAGACGACAAGTGGCATTGCATTGGGAACGCGGTAGGACTAGCCCCGATCCGAAAAAAACATTACGCCAAGAATCCCAGGAATCGCAATAGCGCTCCTGTGCTCAGCCAAGACGCAGCCAGTCCTGACCTCCCCTATAGGGGCGAAGAGCAACAGGCCGGACTCATCCCGACGAGCTTTCTGCAGGCCCCTTCACAGGGCCTCGGCTCGGCTGGGAATTTCGGATCGGGGCTAGCTGTTGGGTATGAACCTGAGGAGCCACCGGCGAGGAGGACCGCTAGGCCAGGGCGTCTGAGAGGGAACAGAGGGAGCGGCGGATGATCCCCCGGATCTCCGGGAGCGAGGGCACCTCGGGCGCGCGCCAGCGAGGCTCGAAATTCCGGGACCGCTGCCGGAGCGATAATTCGACGCTCACCGGGACCCCAGGGAGCCGGTCCCGAAGGATGCCGCCGACGGCCTTCAGGTTCAGGTTGCCTTCCCCCAAGGCCACCCATCGCAGCAGCCCCTCGTCCACCCGGGGATCCTTCAGGTGGACATGGGCGACCACCGAGGCTACCTCGGCCAGCTCCTCTGCCGGGTCCAACGTTCCCTTCGCGTAGTACCAGGCATTCCCGGTATCGTAGTTCAGGCGGACGGCCGGGATTCCAATCGACTCGATCAACTGCACGATCTGACGCCCTCGATTCACCAGGTCGCCATGATTCTCCAGCGCGAGGGTGAGGCCCAGGTCTGCCGCCCGTCCGCCTATGGCGGCGATGTTGGCCTGGAACCCGGCCAGGCCCGAGGTCGGCCCAGCGATGGTGTTCACGATCCGGGCACCGATGGCTCGGGCGAACGCCAGGCGACGGGAGAAACGATCGACGGAGTCCGGTTGCGTCAGATCCATGTGGGCGGAGAGCGAGACACAGGCCAGGCGGCGGGCAGCCATCTCCTGCCGCAGCCAGGCGGCGCGGGCGTCGCAGAAGTCTTCCTCTACCAGATGCTGGAAGACCTTGTCCACACTCGCTGGCTCCACGTACCGAACGCCCAGCGCGGCCAGCTCATCCAGGGCGATCTCCAGCGGATAGCCGTCGAAGGCCATGCTGCTCACGGAGATGATGCGATCCACGCGATCACCCCCCGCGTCCCAGGATTCGGATATGCGGCAGATCTGGGAAGCCTGGCGCCACCGCGTCGCCGGACCGCAAACGGTCAAACGCTTCCGAGTGCCCGCCGTCGGCCCACGCATGCTCCGGCGCCTGGGTGGCAAGAACGACCCGGTTCACGCTGACCCGGTAACCCCCTCGCCCCGGCCGAGGGCGGCAATGATGGCGCGGGTGAGGTCGGTGGTCCGGGCGTGACCGCCGAGGTCCGGGGTGAAATGCCGCCCCTCCCCCAGGACGCGGGCGACCGCCTCCCAGATGCGCCGCTCGGCCGCCGCCTCCCCCAGGTGACCCAGCAGCATGGCCCCTGACAGGATCAGGGCGATGGGGTTGGCGATCCGCTCGCCCACGATGTCCGGCGCCGCCCCGTGCGACGCCTCGAAGAAGGCCACCCGTTCTCCGTAGTTGGCTCCTGGAGCCAATCCCAAGCTCCCGGCAACCCCCGCACAAAGATCCGAAACAATATCGCCGTACTGGTTGGGCAGGACCAGCACGTCCAACGCCTCGGGCTGCTTCACCAGCCGGAGGCACAGGGCGTCGATCATGCAGTCGTCGAAGGGCACCTCGGGGAAGGCCACGGCCACGCCCCGACCGGACTCGAGGAACAAGCCGTCGGTGAGATTCAACACATTCGCCTTGTGGCCGGCTGTGACCTTTCGCCGACCCCGTGCCCGGGCGTACTCGAACGCGAAGCGAAAGATCCGCTCGGATGCATTCCGGGTGATGCGCTTGATGGCCCAGGCCTCGTTCGGGCCCTTCATCTCTTCCCAGCCGATATACGTGTCCTCGGTGACCTCACGGATGATGACCACGTCCAGGGCCGGGAAGGGGGAGGGGACCCCGGGAAAGCTTCGGACAGGGCGCACATTGGCAAAGACTTCCAGCTCGCGCCGGAGGGCGTTGTTCACGCTGGGGTAGGTGACCCCGGCATCGCCGTGCTGGATCGTCACGCGGCCGGTCTGCTTCGGGGCCAGAAGCGGACCCTTCAGCGCCACACCGGCCTCGCGCACCGCGGCCAGTGTCTCCTCGGGCAGCGGGTGGCCAAACCGCTGTCGAGCCGTCTCGCCCGCCACGGCCTCGTGCCACCGGATGGGAACGCCCGTGGCCTCCAGGACTGCCACTGCGGCCTCGCTGATTTCCGGGCCGATCCCGTCGCCCGGTATCAGGACGACGTCATATTCCTTTTCGGGCGTCATGGATCCCTCTGGCAGTCGCTGGCACGAAGGACGGAGGAGGGGGTCCGAATACCGGGATCTCGCGCGTATCTGGCTTTGAGCGAATGGAGGAGCGCCCGATTTCTTTGCGCCTCGCGGCGGGAATCGTCCGTGGCGACGGCAGAACTGAACTTCATTGCAGCCCTCTACAGCAAGGAGTAGAGATAGGGGATCGTCTTGGACGAATTGCGCTCCCTCAGCAGTTGCTCCATCTTTCCCACGTCGATCCGGTCGGTGATCTCCTCCAGCTTTCGCGTGAGGATCATCGTCGCGTTGAAGTTTTCCACCGTGTCGATTTCCTTCGGGGAGACGTCGAAGGCATACCAGTCATCCGTATAGCCCAGCTTGCGGAGGGTGTAGAACAGCTCGACGAACTCCCAGACGTGGAAAGCGCCCGGCAGCATGTCCCAGTCCCAGCGTCCGTCGTTGTCGTTCAGGTGGACGTAGAAGAGCCGATTCGCCCGGGCCAGCAGGGCTGCCGATTGGGCGGGGCGCTCATTGGCGTACAACGCATGCCCGGTATCGAGCGTCGCCCCCAGGTTATCCGCCCCCGTCAACTGGCAGAAGCTGGCCGTCTCCCCCGCCGTCCCGAAGATGCAGCGCGCCATCGGATCGCTCTGCTTGTACTCGATGCAGATGCGGATACCCCGGTTGTGAGCGCACGCGGCCGAGAAGGTCTCGGCCGCATAGTCGTAGACCTTGACGTAGTCCACCTCGAAGAGGGTGTCCGCGCCCTCGTTGAGGGGACAAGTGGTGATGCGGTGGCACCCCAGCTCTGCCGCCAGATCCATGGCGCGCTTCAGGTCGCTGACGACTTCCTGCCGCTCGCTGGCGTTCTCCGAAATGAAGGATCCTCGCCACCACTTTCCGGTCCGGCGCGAGCGGAAGTTGACGCCCGAAATGCCGAAGGTGTATCGCGCGAGCAGTTCCTTCAGTTCCGCGGGCTTCTCGAAATCGGCGGGATAGCACAGCTCCAGCCCGTCCACGCCCTCGATGTGGGAGGCCAACTCCAGCTTCTCGGCGAGGGTGCGGTTTCCCTGATAGACCATGTACCGGTTCCAAACTTCGCCGAGAAACCCCGTGATGATCGCCAGCCTATTCATGGCCAATTTCCCTCTTTACGTCTTACGTTTCACGTCTTCCGTCAGCATCGCTTTCAAGGGGGCGACGGCCGCAGCCGGGCTCGTCAGGACGGGGACACGGACCCTGGCCTGCGCTGCCGCGCTGGCCCGCGCCATGGAGACCTGGGCCAGGCAGATGGCATCCACGCTCTGGCCGCAATCCCTGTGGCTGTCGTGGTCCAGGTTGGGACGCAGAACCCATCGCGTCTCGCTGCTCCCTTGCCGATCATCGTCTGAGGATTGAGGGCAGCCACAGGCTGAAGGGGGGATAGTAGGTGATGAGCAGCAGCACCACGATGTTGATGGCGATGAACGGGATGAGGGCGAGGGACGTCCGTTCCACCGACACATTGGCCAACTTGGCGGCGATGAACAGGGTGTTCCCCACGGGGGGGCTGCAGATGCTGATGGCGAGGTTCACCACCACGATCATCCCGAAGTGGAGCGGATCCACCCCGAACTGCTTCACCACGGGGAGGAGGATCGGCGTGGTCAGGAGCAAGGCGGGGGCCAGGGGCATCGGACCTCCGAGGATGAGGAGAAAGATGTTGATCAGGATCAGGATCATGACCTTGCTCTGGGTCAGGGACGCGATCCACGCGGCGAAGATGGTGGCGAAGTTTTCCACAGTGAGGGCCCAGCTCAGGGCATCCCCGGCCCCGATGATGAGCATGATCACCGCCGTCAGCTCGCCGGTCTTCAGGAGGATCTTGGGGACATCTGCCCACGCCAGGTCCCGGTACACGAACCGGCCAACGACGAGGGCATAGACCACGGCGATGACGGCAGCCTCCGTGGGGGTGACGATTCCCGTGAAGATGCCGCCGAGAATGACCACCGGCGTGAGAAGCGCGGGGATGCAGTCCACGAAGCTCTTCCAGAGCTCCCGGAAGCTCACCAGCGGCTCCGTCGGATAGCCGCGCCGGATCGCGATGATGAAGGCGCACAGCATCAGGGCCAGGCCGACCAGGATTCCGGGAATCGCGCCGGCGACGAACAGGTCGCCCAGAGACACGCCCGAGACGAAGGCATAGAGGACCATGGGGATGCTGGGCGGTATGATGACGCCGATGGTCCCGGCGGAGGCGACCACGGCCGCGGCGTAGGGCCGGTCATAGCCCTTCTTGGCCATGGCCGGGATCATCACACTGCCCACGGCCGCGGCGTCCGCCGCGGCAGAGCCGGACATCCCGGCGAAGATCATAGAGGCCAGGACCGTCATCAGGGCCAGCCCCCCAGGGATCCAGCCCACCAGGGCGAAGGCAAAGTTCGTGATCCGCTTCCCCATTCCCCCCGCTCCCATGAGGTCCCCCGCCAGGACGAAGAAGGGGAGGGCGAGCAAGGTGAAGGACTCGTTCACGCTCACGATGGACTGAAAGATCACCGTGAGGGAGTACTTCCCGGAGCCCAGGTAGTAGAGCAGGGGGGTGAGCCCGATGGCGAAGGCGAGCGGGATGGCGGTCGCACTCAGGCCGAGGAAGAGCCCCCAGAGAATGACGAAGTTCACGGGTCAGCCCTCGACACTCTCGGCGGCCGCCTGCCAGCCGTGCGGGCTCCGCCAGATGGTCCACACCTGCCGCAGGGCATAGAGCAGCATCAGGACGCCGGCCACGGGCAGCGACAGGTAATAGAGTCCAATGGGCAGGCGAAGGACGGCGGACTTGTCACCCATGGTGACCCGCGTCAGCGTAACCCCCTCCACCACCATGAAGGCGAGGAAGAACAGGATGGCCGCCATCACGTACATCCCGATCGCCCGTTGCCCTCGCGGATTGAAGAGGCGGGGGAAAAACCCGATCGTCATGTGGGTCCGGCGCCGGAGCGCTGCGACCGAGCCCAACAGGGTCAGCCAGACGAACAGGAGTCCGGCCAGCTCGTCCGACCAGGCCAGGGAATAGTTGAAGATATATCGGGAGAGCACCCCCGAGAAGACCATGACCACCAGGCCCGCCATGATCAGGCCGACCATCCAGTCGACAGCGCGGCTCACCCACTGGTCGAGGAGCGGGTCCACCCATCGGATGGGCACAGCCTGTCCTCTCTGCTGCGGTTTCGCAGCGGTCATCAGATTCTTCCGGGGCCGGGTCGCCCTAGAGGAGGCGACCACGGACAGTCCTTGGCTATTTCGCCGGATACTTCGCCTTCACGGCCTCGGCATCCTTCAGCAGGGCCTGCAGGACGTCCTTGGGAAACGTCTCCCCGGCCTTGTCATAGACGGGCCGGCTGGCCCGGGCGAAGGCGGAGACATCCGGCTTGATGACCGTCGCCCCCTTGGCCTTCATCTCCTCCAGCATCTTGTCGTCCTCGTCCACGACGGCCTTGCGATGCCAGGTGGATGCCTCCAGCGCCGCCTTCTGGACGGCGGCCTGATCGGCCGGGGAGAAGGACTGCCAACGCTTCTCAGTGATGCTAAGGGGAATGGGGGCGTAAATGTGGTTGGTCAGGGAGATGTTCTTGGCCACCTCGTAGAACTTCTGGACGTGAATGGTCGGAACGGGATTCTCCTGGGCATCCACCACCCCCTGCTGGAGAGAGATGTAGGTCTCCCCCAGGGCCATCACGGTGGGGTTCGCCCCCAGCGCCGACCACAGCCACACGTACACCTCGCTCTTGGCGATCCGGATCTTCATGCCCTTCACGTCAGCCGGGGTCCGCACGGGCCGGTTGGCGGTGAGCTGGCGGAACCCGGCCTCGAACATGCTCAGGATCCGTATGTTCTTGGCCTGGAGCTTGGCAAACCACTCCCGGACCCATGGGGAGGTGTCATAGAGCGCCCATCCCTGCTCGTAACTCTCCACCAGATAGGGCAGCGCGAGGAGGCCAAGCTCAGGCAACTGGTTGGCATAGATCGCAATCCCGCTCACGGCGAAGTCAATCGCGCCGAGCTTGACCTGTTCCAGGAGCTTGGGGTCACTCCCCAGGGTCCCGCTGTGGTGGACCTCTACGGCGTACCGGCCTTGCGTGTACTCCTTCACCTTGTCGGCGAACATCAGGGCCGCCTTGTGGCGCAGGCCATCCGGCGGGTCCGTGTGGCCGAAGCGAAGGGTGGTTCCTGCCTCGGCGAGGCCGCCCGCCAGGAGGGCCCCTACCATCATCAGCGCGATCCAGATCCTTCGGGTGCTCATGCTGTCCTCCTTGTGCGTTGCTCGGCACTGCCCGCTGGTGGGCCCCCTCCTCGGGGAAATGGAAGGTCCCCTCAGCGACGCTTCCCCAGGGCCTTCTCCAGTCGGCCCCGGACATGTTCTAGATGGATCGCCATCTCCCGCGCCGCTTGGGCGGGATCGCGGCCCTGGATGGCCAGGAAGATCTTCCGGTGAGAGGCGAAGGCGTCCGGCGCGGCGCCGGGAATCTTGAGGGCCATCTCGCGGGTCTTGAGCATCAGGTCCGCGAGGGCGTCGTGGATAAACAGGAGGATCCGGTTGTGGGTGGCCTGGGCGATGGCCCGGTGGAACTCCACGTCGGTGATGCGGAACCGGGTGGGCGTGCCTAGAGCCGCTTCGTTCGCCGCCAGGGCCGCCTGCAGGCGGGCGATATCCTCCGCATCGGCCCGCTCCGCCGCCATGGCGGCCGTCTCGACCTCCAGGATCCGTCGCGCGTCACATAGCTCCAGGAGCGAGGAGGCATCCTGCCGGATGAGGACGCTCAGGGAATCCCCCATGGACTTGAGAAACGGAGGAAGCCCCGGCTTCCGGACGAAGGCCCCCTCACCCGCCCGGATCTCCACCAGGCCCATCTGGCTCAGGGTCCGCAGGGCCTCGCGGACCGAGGGGCGACCGACCCGGAACCGCTCGGACAGCTCCCGCTCGGGCGGCAGCCGGTCCCCCTCCTTCATTCTTTGGGAGAGGATGAGCTGCCGCAGATGCTGGGCCACGTCCTCGAAGAGCTTGCGCTTCTGGATGACGGGAAAGCTGGCAGGGCTGACCATGAGGAACCCCCGGAGCGGTATAATGGTAGTACCAGTATCCCGCAACAGATGTCAATCAGAAAAACTTGAGGCTGCTGCTCTTCCCCTATCGAAAGGGTACTGGCCATGTCCGCTCCTCCAACCCCATCCGTTGTGTTCTTGTCGGAGCGCGGATTGTCACGCAAGGCAGACTGGGGTACTGGGGAAGTGGCGCACAGGGACCGGATCGGTTATACTTCACGAATTCGAGGGAAGCCTGAACTCATTCTTCGCGCGGAGGAGTGCGATGGGGAAAGCGAGCAAGACCCTGACGCAGGAGCAGATCGAACAAATCGTAGCAAGCAGCCGGCCGGAGCGACTGGCGGATCCGGCGAAGCGGCCCATTCCCTGGGACCACGCGGCCCACGCGGTTCAGTTGGCGCTCTGGGGCCATCCGACCCTGGCGGCGGATCACCTGCTGTTTCCCGAGCTTACCGGAGCCCTGCCCGCCGTGGTGGCGGGGGTGATCCGGCAGCTCAATGTTCGCTTCGCCCAGGCCCGATTGCAAGCGGGAGAGCCCGAGCCGCTCTTCGCTCGAAAGGTCCGGGACCGCCAGTTCAGCTATGAGACACTGCTGGAGATGGCGGTCAACTTCACCGGGTTGGAGAGCCGGTGGCTGGACGCCGAGGAAAGGCGCGCGGCCGGTCGCAGCATCCAGGCGGCCCTGGGGGAGTGGGAGGCGCGGGAGGCAGCCGAGGGCAAGACCTCCGTGGCGGCCGCGGTGGTGCGGCGATGGCTGGCGCGGATGAAGCTGGTCCAGAAGGGCGTCAGCATGGTTGCCAGGACGGCTGTCAGGATCGAGGAGGCCCTGGACTTCGGCAAGCCGGTGATCCTGGAGTTCCTGCGGAAGGCCCAGGCGGAGATCGAGGGAAACATCTACACCCGCATGGTCCGCGAGGGGCGCTGCCGGTTTGGCAATGATTACGCCCTGGGGCTTCGCTGGCTGCGCCACCTGGGATTCGAACAGGTGTCCACCAACCCGGTCTTGGCGGCCCTGGCCTACCAGGACGACCCGGGTCTCGGCCGGCTCTTCCAGGCCGATGTGAAGTCCCACCGGAAGTTCGCCCAGTGGAAGGCCCAACCGGAGAAGTTCGCCGACGAAATTGCCCTGTACGCCACGCTGCTCGCCCTCTGGGACAATCTCCACGTGTACCGGCCGATCTTCTTCAACCTGGCGAAGGAATCCGGCGGCGGCGTGGTCTCCTTCCAGCTCAATCCCAACATCGCCCACCTGGTGGAGGAGAGCATCCGGGACGTCTTCGCCGCCTTCGCCGAGGCCGCCGAGGACCTCAAGGTCTATGACGACCACCTGCTGGCGGGCTATCCCGCCACCCGGGAGCGGGCGCGGCCCAACATGGTGATCAAGGTGGCCGCCAGTTCCGCCGCGGCCCGGGAGATCGCCCGGACTATCAACACCTTTGGCTTCGGTTCCAACATCACGGTCATCTACAGCGTGGGGCAGGAGGTGACCATGATCCTGGAGGAACTGGCGGGGATGGCCGGCGCCGTCAAGAAAGGGATCGTCCCAACCCAGCTCTACATGACCAACATGGGCGGGCGGTTCGAGAGCCACCTCCGGGAGGTGAAGCTGGAGGACCTCTTCGCCGACCTCAAGCGGAAGCTGGGCGAGGCCGAGGCCTTGAAACGGGTGAACCAGCTCGCGGCCGCCAACGGGACAAATCCCAAGGTAGACGCGGCCCAGGGCTACCAGGACAAGGTGGTCGCCGCCACCCGGTTCGGCAATCAGCGAACCATAGATAGTAATGTGATCGCGGCCCTCCAGGGTGTCGCGTCAGAGGAGGAGTTGAAGGGCTGGGAAGATGTCATCGGCAAGTCGGGGACGCTGGTGGCGCGGCGGGTCTGGGGCATCTTCTTCTCGGAGGAGAACCGGGGAAAGTGGTTGGACTACCTGGCACGGAAGTACCAACTCACGCAGGCTCAGGGGCGACTGATTCTGGAGCGAATCTACTACCTGCCGGCCTCCAAACGGAAGCCACAGGATACGTACTGGACGCTCACCGGGACCAACATGGTCCACACCGAGTTCCCCAACCATCAGGAGAACGTCCGCAAGATGGCCGATACCGAGGGGTTCCAACTCTCGGAGTACGCCGAGTCCATCCAGGGGGAGTTCGCGCCCGAGGTCGTGAAGAGGCTCAGCACGATCCCGGACTTCCGTCTGGGCTACGAGCTGAACGCAGAACTCACCCGCATCCTCCGCGAGGTGGGGATCGCCGGGGATTTCGGCACGGGCGGCCACACCCCCGAGCAGTGGCCCGACTTCGGCCCTGTCCAGAAGACCTCGGCCGAGTTCAAGGCGGCCTACGACAAGTTCCGCGAGGAGATGCTGGCCCTCTTGAAGGCGGCGGCCAAGCCCGCCCGTGCAGTGAAGGCCAAGGCGCGGGCGGCTGGCAGGAGGCAGCGGGCACGCCGGTAACCAGTCGCGATCCCCCTCCAGCCCCCTCCCCCTCAGAGGGGGGGAGGGTAGGGGCGGGGGTGGACTCTCCGAGATCTGTGGTTAAATGAAGTCCACAAACTGAAACCCCCTCGCGGACCTCCCGCGGGGGTTTTGCCCAAATGGCGAGTGCTCGGCGAGTTGTTTGTGTGGTTCAGAGCGCCACGGTCCGGAAGCCGGCGAAGATGTTCCGCCGGTGACGCATGAAGAAGTTCCGCCAGGTGTTGCGCACGAGGCGCGAACGGGTCGTCCAGCAGCCGCCCTTGAGCACCTTCTTCGTCCCAAAATACGGCTGCGAGTATTCCTTGTACGGGTCGCACTCGAATCCCGGGTACGGCTCGAAGGTGTCGGCCACCCATTCCCAGACGTTGCCGATCATCTGGCGGCAGCCGAAGGGGCTGTCCCCTCCGGGCAGGGCGCGCACGTCCACGGTCCAGCCGGCGCGGTAGTCGAGATTGGCGCGATCGGGGGTCGGGGGCTCGTCCCCCCAGGGAAAGCGTCGCTTCCGGTTCGAGATCCCCCGGCCGTCCGGCGTGGGCTCGGCGCTCGCGGCCGCCTCCCACTCGACCTCCGTTGGCAGGCGGCGTCCTGCCCATCGGCAGTAGGCCTCCGCCTCGTACCAGTTCACGCACGCCACGGGGCTCCACGCCGACAGGGGCACGATCAGGTTGAACCTCCGCTCGTACCAGCCCCCATCCGGCTCCCGCACCCAGAACAGCGGATGCTCCACCTTTTCGCGGCGCCGCCAGTCCCACCCCCGCCTGTCCCATAGCTCGCGCCGCCGGTAGCCCCCGTCATCCACGAACCGCTGAAACTCGCCATTCGTGACCGCGGTGGCGGCGATACGGAATGGTTTGACTTCGACCGGGTGCGCCCATTTCTCGTTGTCGAAGACAAAGGGCTCGTCCCGCGGCGCGCCCAGGAAGTAGGTGCCACCCGGGATGGAAACGTCATGGGGCCTGTAGCTCGGATCCACCGGCGGATTGGCGCAGGCGGAATCATACGCCGACAGCGCCGGCCGGCCGTAGCCCAGGGTGTGCAGGATCAGTGTGAGATTTTCCGTATGCATGTCCTCGTGCAGGGCGGCCAGGGTATAGAAGTACACGTCCTCCGGGGTCGGCTCCCGCGAGTCCAGCCGGCCGATGCTGCGCTTGAGGACTTCCGTTATGTAGTCCTGGGTCTCCTTCCGACTCGGATAGGCGTGACTCCAGCGCAGCTTGTAGGAGACGTTGAAGGAGTCGTAGATCCCGTCGGAACCCGCCAGCAGCGTCTCTTCACGATCCAGGTGCCGCAGGAGCCAGTACTCCTGGAACCAGCCGACGTGCCCCATCTCCCAGATCGGCGGCTCCAGGAAATGGGCCTGCATGCCCAGCATTTGGGAGTCGGAGACGCCGTCCAGGAGTTCCAATTCCACCTTGCGGGCATCTGCCAGCGCGCTGAACAACTCCTCGGAGGTGACCCGAGCACGCCAATTGGGTCTGTCCACCGTCCCCCCCTCAGGACAACAGCACCACGGAAAACCAGCCTTCCTCGTCCGTCCACAGCTTCTCGACGCGTAACCCGCTCTGAACCGCGATATCGTGGATCTGTCCGACCGAATACTTGTACGAATTCTCCGTGTGGATCCGCTCGTCCGCGTCGAACGCATAAGTTTCGCCACCGATGCGCACCACCTGGGAATGCTTGGAGACCAGGTGCATCTCGATCCGGGTTTCCCGTTGGTCGTAAAACGCCAGGTGCTCCCAGGCGGACAGATCGAAGGTACCGCCCAGCTCGCGATTGATCCGCGCCAGCACGTTCAGATTGAACCGTGCGGTCACGCCCTGGCAGTCGTTGTAGGCGGCGTGCAGGACGTCCTGGTCCTTCTGCATATCGAATCCGACGAGGAGCTGGTGCCCACGGAGCGCCGACAGGAAGCGCCGGGATTCCTCGGGGTTGAAGTTGCCGATGTTGGACCCGAGGAACAGGACCAGTGACGGCTCGCGCGGGATAAGGTCGAAGGCGCGCTCGAACTCGGCCTGAATGGCGTGGATTTGCAGTCGCGGGTAGGTCTCCAGGAGGGACCGGGCCGAATCGAGGAGCGCGGTCCTGGAGATGTCCACCGGAACGTAGGTCATGTGGGGGGACGAGCGGAAGAATGCGTCAAAGAGCAGGCGCGTCTTGGCGCCGGTGCCCCCGCCGAATTCGATCACCGTGTCTGCCGCCGGGAGCTCCTGGGCGTGACGGCGGAGGATGGTCATCTCCGTGCGTGTCACATAATACTCCGGCAGCTCGCAGATGCGGTCGAACAGCCTCGTCCCCTCGGCATCGTAGAAGTACCGCGGGGGGAGACTGCGCGGCCGCGCACCCAGTCCGGTGCGCACCGCCTCCGCGAAGGAGTCGTTGATGGAGGTTTCCAGGATCGAAAACCGGTCCATAGGTCGGAATGGTGTATCAGCCTGGGCCGGCTCCTGTCCAGTGGATTCTTCAGCGACGGTCCTGCCCCCCATTTCTCCTTGACACCGCGGGATGGCCTGCGACATTCTCGGGACAGGCTTGTTCCGCTCATTCACATGCGCGGACTCACCATCCGCAGGGAGATGGCCGATGATCCTCTCAAAGTATAGTATGGGAGTTGGTGACCGATTCGGCCGCCAGGGCGTCGCGCAGCTCACGGCCTTCGTTCAGGCCAACGCCATGGGCGTGGACATCACTCCGGTCTGGAACAAGTCGAATCGGGAGCATCTGATCGTCCACACGCACCCCGACAGCGTCCGCGCCGAGGCCGACGCGGCCGTGAAGGCCCTGGGCTGGAAGGGGCCGTATCACGTGGACGCCGACCATATCGGCCTGAAGACGGTGGATGCGTTTATCTCCGCCAGCGATTTCTTCACGCTGGACGTGGCCGATTTCGTGGGCAAACCGGCCCCGGATGCAGACATTCAGGACTTCGCGACGCGATACCGCCGGTATACGACGACCCTGAAGATTCCAGGGATCGAAAGGACGCTCACCATATCCGGGCCGGATATCGCCGCCATCGCACGAAAGTATCTGGCGGCGATTCAGGAGGCCGGGGCCATCTACCGCCGTATCGAAGCGGCCAAGGGCCGCGATCGGTTCATCACCGAGGTCTCCATTGACGAGACGGACTCGCCGCAGACGCCTGTTGAACTGCTTTTCATTCTCGCCGCCATCGCCGACCAGCAGATTCCGGCGCAGACGATCGCGCCCAAGTTCACCGGCCGGTTCAACAAGGGGGTGGATTATGCCGGCGACCTCAGCCAGTTCGAGAAGGAGTTCAACGAGGATCTGGCGGTGATCGCCTTCGCCATCCGGGAATTCGGCCTCCCGGCCAATCTCAAGCTCAGCGTGCATTCCGGCAGCGACAAGTTCTCGATCTACGGTCCGATTGCCCACGCCATGCGGACCCACGAGGCGGGATTGCACCTCAAGACGGCCGGCACGACTTGGTTGGAGGAAGTCGCCGGTCTGGCGCTGGCAGGTGGCGACGCGCTGAAGCTGGCGCAGGAGATCTATGAAAAAGCATACGGTCGCATTGAAGACCTGTGCAAGCCGTATGCTGCCGTGATTGACATTGACCGAGCCCGGCTTCCTGAGCCGAAGGCGGTCCGGGGATGGTCCGGTGCAGAGTACGCGGCGGCGCTGCGCCACGAGCAGAAATGCCGGGCCTACAACCCGCACTTCCGGCAACTGCTCCACGTGGGGTTCAAGGTCGCGGCGGAGATGGGTCCGACCTACCTGCAGGCGCTGGAGGCAAACGCCGCCGTGATCGGCCGGCTGGTGACGGAGAACCTGCTGGAGAAGCACATCAAGCCGGTCTTTCTGCAGCCGTGGGCGGACCACTACTCCCAGGAAAGGGCGGCGGGTCAAGCTGGGGACCGCTCGGACAAGTTGCTTCAGAACCAACGTCCCCCATCACATCATGAAACTTGACTCAACCCACAACAGGAGGCACTAGCCATGAAGCACATCACCCCGTTGTTTGCTGTCTTGACGTTGGCGCTCGCCACAACCGTGGTATGGGCGCAGGACCCTGTCAAGGTGGACGCCAAGCACTACAAGGTGGAGTTCGAAAACGCCCAGGTGCGGGTGCTCCGCATCCACTACGGCCCGAAAGAAAAGAGCGTCATGCACTCCCACCCGGCAGGAGTTGCCGTGTTCTTGACCGAGGGCAAGTTCAAATTCACCCTTCCCGCTCCCGGCGGAAAGACCCAGGACATGACCGTCAAGGCCGGAGAGGCCAGGTTTATCGCCGCTGAGGCACACCTGCCGGAGAACACCGGCGACAAGGCGTTTGAACTGATCCTGGTTGAATTGAAGGCCCCGGCAGCGGCGGCCGCACCCGCTAAGGCCCCGACCAAGGCCCAGCCCAAGTAGTCGCTGGGTCCTACGCCCACCTGTAAGCCGACGAGGCCCGCCCGACCAGCCTGACGGCCGCGTGGCCGCCCACCCTCGGACCTGGTCCTACGAACCGCTTTTCGACGATATCCCCGTCCGCGAGCCGGTGACCGTGTAGCGGGGGCCATGGGGCCTGGTCTGTCCCCCCTGGCGTCCCAGACGCCCAAGGTGGGCGGGATTTCGCTTGACGCGCCCATCCACTGCTGGTAGCGTCCCCGTCACCCTCGGATTCCGGCTGGGTGCTGTCCCTGGCTCGGCTGTCTCGGCCGGCACGGGTTTCCTATAGCTCGCCGCTCCCGGCCGCGCTCCGTTTCCAAGTTCCTATCGGGTGTCGGGTCGGGTTTCTCGGGACCCGGCTCTAGGACAGACTCGGCGTCGAGATCGATTCTTTCTTCCTGGAACAGGAGGATCTGGTGGCGGTCCTGCCGCCCTAGCACAAGGGGGCCCTATCTGGCTGACGGGGACGCGTGCACTGCAGACATGCGTTGAGATCGGGAGGGATGACTATGACGACCACACAGACCGCAGCACGATGGCAGCTGAAGGGCACGGTGACGATCGCGTGCAACTGCGACTACGGCTGCCCCTGCAACTTCAACGCGCGCCCGACGTACGGGCACTGCGAGGGGGAGTGGACGTGGCACGTTGCCGATGGGCGCTATGGCGAGACCCCCCTGGACGGGATGAACTTCTCCTTGGCCTGCGACTGGCCGGCGGCGATCCACGAGGGCAATGGCGAGGGGGTGATGCTGATCGACGAGCGCGCCAGCGCCGCGCAGCGCCAGGCGATCCAGACCTTGGTCAGCGGCCAGGTCGGCGGGCCGTGGGGGATCTTCAGCCGGACGCTCAGCAAGGTCCACGGGCCGGTCTTCGTGCCCTACGAGGTGAAGCTGGAGGGGGTCCGGACCAGGGTGAAGGCAGGCCAGGCGCTCGAGTTGGAGATGGAGCCGATTCGCAACCCGGTGACCGGGGCCCAAGTGCATCCGCGGATCGTCCTGCCGGAGGGACTTGTCTGGAAAGACGGATCGATCGCCTCGTCCAAAGTGTTCCGGGTCGCGGGTAAGGTCACGTATGACCATTCGGGCAAGTACGCGGCCCTGTCCCCCTTCGAGTACGGTGGCCCACCGGCTGCGTAGCCGGGGACCGGCTCGCCACCTCTCGAGTGATGCCAGTCCTCGAACGAGAGCGCATACTCGTCCTGGGCGGGATTGTCGGTCTGGCCGGGCTCGCCTGGCTCGATCTGTGGCGCCGCGCCGGGGACACGGCCATGGGCGCCGCTATGCCCCGGCTCATGCCCTGGAGCTTCGCTGACCTGATTGCGGCGGCCCTCATGTGGGCCGTCATGATGACCGCGATGATGCTTCCGTCGGCGACGCCGATGCTGCTCCTGTTTGCCGGCGCCAAACGGCAGCAGCGGGAACTGAGCTGGATGGCCACGCCGACGGTGCTGTTCGCGGCAGGGTATCTCACCGTGTGGCTGACCTTCAGTCTCTTGGGCGCCAGCCTCCAGTGGGCACTCCAGGCGCTCCTCCTCCTCTCGCCGCACCTGGCGACCACGAGTACCCTTTTGGGCGCGGTCTTTCTCCTTCTGGCGGGAGGCTACCAGCTCACCCCTTGGAAAGATGCGTGCCTCATCCATTGCCAGTCTCCTCTCGGCTTTCTCCTCGCCCACTGGCGCGAGGGCCCCTGGGGAGCGCTCCGAATGGGGCTCCACCACGGCGCCTATTGCGTCGGCTGCTGCTGGGCCCTGATGGGCCTCCTGTTTGTGGGCGGCGTGATGAACCTCCTCTGGGTAGCGGTGCTCGCGGGGTTTGTCCTTCTGGAAAAGGCCGTGGCTCGAGGGCCGTGGCCCTCACGGCTGGTCGGGATCGGGCTGGTCGGGTGGGGAGCCTACGTGCTCTACACCGGCCTGCGTTTGTAACTCGACGCTGGGCCACGGGCGGCTTCGAGCGCTTCGCCGCCGAGGTTCGCCCGCGCCTCTGACGCGGCGACGCCGGCGCCGGGCCCATCCGGCGCGCCCACGATGGGGGACGCGGATGGGAGACGTTGCCTCCGGACACTCCTTGTCCTAGTCTGCCAGCTGCCATGCGGCGCCCCCACCTTGATATTTGGCGTGCCCCCCCGTTAAGAGAGGGAGAATCGCGTTGACACCGTTCCCGCCTGCACGATACTGTCTTCCTCAGTTGATCGCGGTTTCCCTGCGGGAGCGCCGGGGGGCAGGGATGCCGGCTCGAACTCGTTTAATGTCTAATGGCCCTTTGGGGACAGAACCTCCCCGAGGGCGATTTTCTCTCTGGACCGAATCAGGGGCAGGCGAAAAGTGAACTAAATGCCTGGTCCCCTTCAGAACATCAAGCCGGTCTTTCTGCAGCTTAGCACTGCGTTTCTCAAATACAGTCACACTAACCACTTCTCCCTCTCTGGATGGGAGAGGGCACCCAGGGGGTACCCGGTGAAGGTGCAACGAGGGTTGCGAGCCGGACGGTCCCCCTCACCCCACCCCTCTCCCACACAAAGGGGAGAGGGGGATCGAAGGTTTGCGTCGGAACAATACGTGAGGGTAATTCTGAAACGGAGCACTTTGCCATCAGCCATCAGCCAAGACACAGAGAGCGGCCTGCTGGGCCGCTCTTCTGCTTTGGGTTTTCGCTGATAGCTGATGGGCGACGGCTGAAGGCTGCCTTACGGAAGCAGCCGCGGGTCCTTGCCACGCTCGGCGGCCAGGACGCTCCGGGCGCCGTTCACGTCGGCCCGGTCGTGCACGATGGCCACCACGGCCGCGGCCATGGCGCGGGGATCGTCGCGGCCCGGGAAGATCACATTGCGCCCGATCAGGGCGCCGCGGATAGAGGGTCCCGCCTGCATGGCGGCGTGCAGGTCCTGCAGGACGGGCACGGGATCGCCCGTCACCTCGCCCCCCAGGATCAGGATCGGCAGCGTGGTCGCCCGGGCGACCTTATCGAGCCCTTTGCACGAGGGGATCTTGAGCCAGGTGTTGAGGGAGGAGGCCCCCAGGGCCGAGGCCACGCTCACCATGCCGGTCAGGTCCTGCACCGTTCGCTGCACCACGTATTTCCCCTTCATACGCTTGACGGGTAGCGGCTCGAGGAAGGCGGTGAGGTCGGCGCGGACGCATCCGCTGACGGCGTCGGAGCAGGCCAGGATGGTGCGACCCGACGCCGGGTCGGTCGGGTCCAGGCGGAACATGAACTTGGCCCCGTCCATGCGCAGGGCCTGCATGCGCTCCGTGGTGAAGGCCGTGAAGGTGTCCTCCATCTCGAAGGCCGTCCCCCGAAGACCGCCACGGTTCATGCATCCCACCAGCAGCCGGTCGTCCAGCAGGCTCGAGCCGCCGCGCTCCTTGATCAGCCGGGTCAGGATGAAGAGATCCTCGATGAGATCCGGCGTTCCCATGACGCCGTCAACTCCCGGACAGCTCAGGACGCGGAGGATCCGGGCCAGGTAGGCATGCCGATCGGCCATGCCCAGGGGATCATCCTTGACGTTGAGGACGTTCCGGCCCGGATGATCGGCGGCCAGGATCACCAACGTCCCGTCCGGCGCCGGCACGGAGCGGCGCTTGCGCCGTTCCGCCTCTTCCTGGACGATGGCGGGACGCTCGATCCGCACGTCCGTGATGGCGGCGTACAGGTCGGGCGGCAGGAACGCGACGGGATCGAAGAACTTGAGGGCGGCCTTGCGGGCTGACATGGGACGACTCCTTCCGGTGCAGCAGTTCACGGGGCATGCACCCCGATCCGAAAAAGGGGCCAGGGTAGAATTGACATCTCCCCTCTACGCGAGCTCCCGTGGAGAGAAATATCCGTAGCCCCCGATAGGTGTCCTGAGGCCCCCGCTGACCTCTGCCTTCTACGCCGCTTTCTCGGCCTCCCCCTCCGGGCCGGAGAGCCCTCTGGGCCGGAGGCCGCAGGACATTCGGCCTCAGCGGAATTTCGGATCGGGGTGCAATCGCGGGAAGAGGGGCGCCAGGGCCCGGTACGCCTCCTCGAATACGGCCCGCCGTCCCTCGTAGAAGCGGACGGCGTCCGGATCGGGGGGCACGGCGCCCTGGATCGGGTTCCATTGTCGCGCACTCGCATCCACGTCGTCAATCAGATCCACGGAACGGGCCGCCAGGAGGGCGGCGCCCAGGGACGCGGCCTCGATGTGGCGGGGGCGGAGGATCGGCACGCCCAGGATGTCCGCCTTGATCTGGAGCCAGAGGTCGGATCGGGCCCCCCCGCCCATGGCCACCACCTCGCCCGGGTCCAGGGCCAGGGCACGCAGGCCCTCCAGGCACGCGCGCACCTCGTAGCCGACCCCCTCCATGATGGCGCGGGCGAGGTCCCCTCGGGTGTGGCCCAGGCTGAGGCCCAGGAACAGACCGCGGGCATCGGCGTTCCAGCGGACGGAGCGGGCCCCCATGAAGAAGGGAAAGACCAGGAGACTTCGCGCCCCCCGGGGGCTCCCGGCGGCCTCACGCTCCAATGTCGCCGCCTCTTCCGCGGGAAGGGTCAGGAGCTCGCGGAACCAGCGCAAGAGCGAGGCGGAGGTCGTGATGCCCAGCTCCAGCAGCCAACGCCCGGGGGTCGCGTGGACGGAGCAGGGCACGCGCCCGAGATCCTCCGGCAGTTTGTCGATGGTCATGGAGATGTTGCTGGCCGTTCCGGTGGAGTCCATCACCCGCTGCCCGAAGACGCCGGCGCCCACGCCCTCGCAGGCGCGGTCCCCGGCGCCCAGGGCCACCGGGATGCCCGCCGGCATCCCCAGGGCATCCGCGGCCTCCTGGGAGAGGCGATACGGCGCATCCGTCGAGCGGTAGATCGGGGGGAACTGATCCTCCCGGGCCCCGACCTGCCGGAAGATGTCCGGCCACCAGACGTGGCGGCGGAGATCGAACATCATGGTCCGCGACGCCAGCGTGAGGTCGGTCGCTTTCTCGCCGGTCAGGCGATAGTAGATGTAGTCCCGGGTCTGGAGGAACGTCGCCGCGCGCTCCAGGATCTCGGGCTGATTCTCGCGGAGCCAGAGCAGCTTGCACGCGGTGTAGTTGGGGTCGGGCGGCAGGCCCGTGTGGTGGTGGAGGAAGCGCACCCCGAACTCCTCGCCCAGCCGCAGGGCCTGATCCCGGCAGCGACGGTCCATCCAGATGATGCAGCGGGCCAGCGGCTTTCCATCCCGGCCCATGGGGACGACCCCCTCGCGCTGGGAGGAGAGGCCCAGGACGGCGATGCGGCCGGGATCCTGGCTCGCCAGGCACTGCCGGGCGGCCGCGACGGAGGCGCGCCACCAGTCCTCGGGATCCTGCTCGGCCCAGTCGGGCTGCGGATGGTGGATGGGGTACGGCGCATCGGCGGAGGCCAGCAAGGTCCCCTGCGGGTCCCACAGGCACACCTTGCAGGCGCTGGTCCCGATGTCGAAGGTGAGAATGGTCTCGGCCGGCATGGCGTCGGGTTGGATCGAAGGTTACAGGTATAGGAGCTGCCGGTGGTATGCCGCGGCATTACCCACGACGGGGGGCCACACCTTGGCGAGTGTCCTGTCGCGGAACGGAAAGGGCAGGGGCACCACGTCGCCCCGGCCGAACGCCATAGATCTCTCTCCAGTTGTCGTAGGCCGAGTCTTCCGGATTGTCCCACGTCTTCCACAAGACCTCTTCGGACGCGATGCTGTACTCGGCTCCTTCCAGTGGCTGCGAACGGCCTCCGGTCCTCGAGGTGGCGTCATTTTCGGGAAGCGCTCAAACGCTCTGGCGTCAATGCGAATCGTCGTTCCCAGGCGTATGGCGCGGACAATTCCACGCGCAATCCACCGTCGAACAGTCCGATCGCTGATGCGTAGGTGTCGAGCGGTATCCTGGATCGAGAGCTCCCTTGCCTCCATTTGTCTACCCCGACAGCTCGTCTTGTCCAATGAGCCCTCACTCATTAAGGCTTCACCAGGATCTTGAGGCCTTTGCCCTCGCGCAGGCTGTGGATGGCCTGCTTGGCCTCACCCAACGGGAACTCGAGTCCCAGGAGGGGGCGCAGGTTCAGGACGGGGAGCCAGCGGACGGCCCGGGCAAAGGTGTAGGGCCGCATGTAGGAGGCCTTGATGGTGAGCTCCTTTGCAAACAGCTTGTACGGACTGATGGAGGCGCTCAGGTCCGGATCGGCCACGCCCACCTCGAGCACCGTGCCCCGCTTCTGCACCAGCTCCACCGCTTGCTCAAGGAGGCGGGGATGGCCCACGCAGTCGAAGACCACCTCGGGCCCGTGGCCGTTGGTCCTGTCCTTTAGGATACCGGGCAGATCCTCGGTTTTCGGATTCACCGCGAGGAATCCCATTTCCTTGGCGGCTGCCCGGCGATGGGCCAGCGGCTCCGATACGATAACCTGGGCTGCACCCGAGTGCGCCGCGAGGGACGCGGTCAGGAGGCCGACCGAGCCGCCCCCCAGGACGAGCACGGCGCAGCCGGACGGGAGTTCCGCCATGTCCACGGCCCGCAGACAGCAGGCCAATGGTTCCGCCAGGGCGCCCACATCGAGCGAGACGCCCTCCGGCAACTTGTGCACCAGCCGATCGGTGACGCAGGTGTACTCCGACATCCCCCCGGGGTGGAGGAATCGATTGACGCACATGTTCTCCTTCGCCTCGCGGCAGAAGAAACACTTGCCGCAGCAGAGCCCCGGCTCCACCGCCACCGCGTCCCCCTCCTTCACGTGGGTCACGCCCTTCCCCACGGCGGCCACGGTCCCGGTGTACTCGTGGCCGATCACCCGGGGCGGATCGTACACGGGAAACTTGCCCTCGAGGATGTGGACGTCGGTCCCGCAGATCCCGCAGGCGTGTACCTTCACCACCACCTCATCGTCGGCCGGCGAAGGCACCGGTCGCATTTCGATTCGCAGATCTTCGACTCCGTGCCAGACAGCTGAAAGCATATGCGCCTCCTCGCGACCGCATGCCGGTCAGCTTCGACACTGCATTGGGGGATGGTAGTATATCCCGCGCCTCATTCCCCCGCAACCGCACATGAAATCGTACAAGGTTCGAGGATCGAGGTCCGACGTTGCACCTCGCACCTTGAACATCGCACCTCCCATTAGTTCAGTTGCAGTCCGCCGCAGAGGTTGTACGTCTGCCCGGTGATGTAGCCGGCCTCGTCAGAGGCCAGGAAGGTGTGGGCGAATCGAAGAAGGGTTGCCTTGCCGATCCCGCGGCCCGCGCCGGTGACGATGGCACTCTTCCCGGCGAGTCGCATGGAGACCTCCTGATGTAAATCGTAAGAACGTAAGACGTAAGGTTCAAAACGTAAAACGTAATCCACCGGCCCCTTACGTTTTACGGTTTACGCGTTACGATTTACGTTTGCGATCATCCCTTGAGGGCTCCGAAGGTGAGGCCCCGAACGATGTGCTTCTGGATGAACAGGGACAGGATCAATACCGGCAGCGTGATGATGGTGGCCGCCGCGGTGAGGCCGCCCCAGTTGATCTCCTCATAGGACAGGAAGTTGTACACGGCGATGGGCAGCGTGCGCGTCTTGAAGCCGGCGATGATCAGCGAGAACAGGAAATTATTCCAGGAGAAGATGAAGCTGAGGATGGCTGTCGCCACGATCCCCGGCTTTACCAGGGGGATCGCCACTCGCAGAAATGCCGAGAAGTTGGAACACCCGTCGATGCGAGCCGCCTCGATCAGCTCGCCCGGCACGTCTTCGAAAAAGCCGATCATCACCCACAGGACCAGGGGTAGGGCCACGATCAGGTGGGTGAGGATCAACGCGGTGTAGGTGTCGATCATCCTCAGCTTGGTGAAGAGAATGAACCAGGGGATCAGGTATCCGATCCCCGGGGCCATGCGGGCCGTGAGAATCGCCAGGGCGATGCCGGTGCGCTTGTAGCGGGCGATGGCGTAGGACCCCGGGAGGCCGAGGATCAGGGCCAGGCCGGTGGAGCCGACGGCCACGACCAGGCTGTTCCAGGTGAACATGAAGAACGGATTTCTGATGAAGACCTCGCGGTAGTTGTTGAGGGTGGGCTGGAAGATCCAGACGGGCGGGTAGGCGGTGTTCTGGACCTGGGTTTTCAGCGATGACAGGAACATCCAGAACAGGGGGAACAGGAACGGGATCAGAATTGCCGCCAGGAGGATATACGTCCAGGGACCAACTTCGGACCGGGGGGAGCTTCGCATATCGTGGCGCTCAATGAAAAACTAAAGACCGACAAGTGACAACCGGCCAACCGAAGGGCCCGTTGACCGGTTTTCGGTTGTCGGTTTGACATTTTTCATTCCCGCGTCGGCGGGGATTACCAGGCGCCACGCCGAACCTTGATCAAGATAAGACTGACGCCCAGGACCAGCGCAAACAGAATCACCAGCAGAGAGCTGGCGTACCCGATGTGAAAATAGAACAGTCCCACTTGGAACGTGTAGACGTTGAGGGTCTCGGAGGCGAACCCCGGGCCGCCGGCGGTCATGACATAGATGATGTCAAACGTCTTCAGGCAGTCGATGGACCGGAACAGGAGTGCCACCATGATCGTCGGGCGCAGCAGGGGCAGCGTGATTCGCCAGAACATCTGGGCCGGCGTGGCCCCGTCGATCAGGGCCGACTCGTACGGCTCCAGGGGCAGCGTGGCCAGACCGGCCAGCGTGATCAGGGTGATGAGGGGCGTCCACTCCCAGGTGTCCACCACCGCCAGGGCCGGGATCACGATCCGGATGTCGCTCACCCACTTGAACGGGCCCAGTCCCACCAAGCCCACCAGGTAGTTCATGACCCCCAGGGTGGGGTTGTACATCATCATCCAGACCAGGGCGATGGCCACCGGGGTCGCGACCATGGGCAGGAGGAAGATGGACCGGAAGAACCCCTTCCCGCGGAAGGGCCGGTTCAAGAGCAGCGCCAGGGACACGCCGAGGACAACCTGGAGGGCGGTGGCCAGGGCCGTGAAGTAGATGGTCAGCCAGATAGCGTTGCGGAAGCGCTCGTCCTGGGTGAAGGCTCGCTGGAAATTCTGGAAGCCGATGAACTCCGGTCCCGTCAGGCTGCTGGCGAACCAGGAGTGCAGGCTCATGTACCCGGTGTAGAAGACGGGGAAGACGGTGAGGACAAAGACGACGACGGCGGCCGGCAGGGTGAAGACGAGGACGGGATGGCGCTCGACAAAAAGCGATAACGCGGACCCCAGCCTTCCCGGTGTCGTCAAGGCAGGTATCTGCTCGGCGCGAACCTCGTTGGCCATGGGGGCGGGAAAAAGGAGGAGGCCGGGGCAGGCCTCCTCCTTTGATGTCACGCTTCTGGTTGAGGTTACTTCTTCTCGGTCTCGGCCATGATGCGCTTCATATCAGCGGCGGCCTTGTTGGCCGCGGCTCGCACGTCGCCCCCCTGGATGGAGGTCACGATGGCCGCTCCCACGGCATCCCGAACCTCGGCCACGGCCACCACCGGCGGGTTCCAGAAGGGGGTTCCGACCTTGGAGCCTTCTTTCAGGGATTCCGCCAGGTCGGCCGGCACCTTGGCCCGGCCCTTCGGGTCGTTCCACACCGACTCGCGGCAGCCCAGGACGCCCTTCTCGCTCTGCACCTTCATCACCTGGTCCTTGTTGGTGGCCCACTGCATAAACAGCCAGGCCGCCTTCTGGTTCTTGCTGGTCTTGGGCATGGCCAGGCCCCACACGGCCACCGTGGAGCCGTAGTGGCCCTTGGGGCCGCGGGGAAACAGGGTGTAGCCCACCTTGCCCCTGACCTTGGACTTCTCGGGGTCCTCAATCACCACCCACAGGGAGTTGGCGTCGGTATACATGGCCGCCTTGCCCTGGGAGAAGATGGAGCTGGCCTCATACCAGTGGTTGTTCTCCGAGCCGGGCGGGCCGTACAGGCGGAGCAGGCGGCCCCACATGTCGAAGGCCTTGATGGCCTCCTCGCTGTTGATGGCTGGCTCGCGGGCAGGGGTGAGCCAGGTCCCCCCCATGGCATGGAGCATCCCGGCGAACATGGAGGTGGCGGCAGCGCGCTTCCCGCGGTTGACGATGCCGAAGCCCGGCTGCCCATCATCCGTCATGGGCTTGCCGTTCAGCGCCTTGGCGGCCGCTTCCAGCTCGTCCAGGGTGGTGGGGACCTTCACGTTGTACTTCTGGAAGACGTCCTTCCGGTAAATGAGGGCCACGTTCTCCACCTGGATCGGCGGACCCACCAGCTTGCCTTCGACCGTCATGGCCTCCCGGGTCTTCAGCAGGAAGTCATTCCAGTTGTAGTCCGGCGATGTGAGGGAACGGTCCTTCAGAAACTCGTCGATGGGCTGGAGCCAGCCCGCCCGCATGTACTTCAAGCCCTCCTGGGCGGGCATGCTCATAAACACGTCAATGCTGCTGGCGCCGGAAGTGAGCTCGACCAAGGTCTTGGCCCGGAACTGATCCTCGGGGTAGACCTCGGTGATGAGTTTGATCCCGGTCAGGCCCTCGAAGTCCTTCAGGTAGGGCTCGATGCCAGCCTGCCAGGGGTGCTTGTTGAGCAGGACGCGCAGTTGCGTCCCCTTGAACTGCTGCCAGTTGAACTGGGCGGCCTGGGCCGATGAGGCCAGTGCCACCCCGAGGATCAATGCGACGGCCAGGACGGTTCGTACGATCCGCATGGGACATCCTCCTCTCTCGGTGGCGTTCGCTGTATGACTCCCGGCAGATACTGCCGGGCGAGACACTGCGGGGCGGGCCGACAGTGACCCGGACGGTTGACGTGAGGCTATAGCTAGCACAGCCCCAGGGCGGATTCAAGGTCAAAGGTGGAGGGGCGGGTTGGCGGTCTGGAGCATGGGGCGAAGGGAGGTTGCGGATGGCGGCAGTGATGACTTCGCCCCCCGCCTCGCGCGCCGAAGACACTGCGGGCAGCGGTGGGGCCCACTATGGTCTTCCTATGTTGACACGGGCGAGAGAATGGGCCGCCTATCTCCCCGCCACACGGCGCCGGCCGAGCCTTGCAACTACGGCATCGGCGATCTCGTCGGCTAACGGCTTTTGGGCTTTGCCAATCGCAGCTTCAAGAAGCAGCCGGGCCAGGCCGGAGACACCCCGACGCTTGGCCTCTTCCCCCAACTGGCGGAGGAGGTCCGGATGAACTCGAAGTGTCAGAGGGATGAGTTTCTTAGGCCGCCGTGGGACCTTAAACAGGACCTCCCCGCCTTGAAATTCCTTGAGGATTTCCTCGCGGTCATCTCTTCAATCCGCTTCGCCATCTTCGCATGATCTCCTACTGATCCTGCCATGCTGTCACGGGCCGAAGTCGCTCGGGCCCAATGCGGTCCACAACGACCGGAAGAGATCGGCCACCCAGGGTCCGGCCACGGAGAAGAAATCGCCTTGCATACTTGCCGCCCTTGCTCCATTTGGGATGCCGAATGCACTCGAACTCGCCCTGGGTGATCATTTCCTCGACTTCCCACGGGGTGACACCGTGTCGGGAGAGGTGTTCCTCGATCTCCTCGTCCCCCTCGGTTAGGGGATCCGTCCCCCAAGGGAGTCTCCCGACAGGAGCCATGTGTTAGCTGTGTCATACGGGACTTCTCACGTCAAGGTCCATGATCTTTCAAGGAGGTCCAGAATTCCCCCTTGCGCCTCCGCGGCCGGCAGTGGTACCATGCGCAAGTGTTGAATAGATTTCGGCTTAGCGCGTCCAAGGTTACAGTGAATGGCGGGTCCTGAGGGGCCGCCCCGGGAGCCGGAAGACGATCGGAACCTGGTGGAGCGGGCGAGGCGGGGGGACCGCGAGGCCTTCGCCACCCTGGTCCGGCGCCATCAGGATCGGGCATTCAACCTTGCGTACCAGATGGTTCGGAATCGCGAGGAGGCCCTTGACATCTCGCAGGAGGCCTTCGCTCGAGCCTACACCTCGCTCCCGACTTTCAAGGGCGAGGCGAGCTTCACCACCTGGCTTCACCGGATTGTGGTCAACCTGGCCATCGACAGCCTTCGGCGAAGACGCGTGAGCGGCACGGCAGCCTATGACGACACCCGGGCCGTCCCGGAGGACCTGGAGGCCGAGCCTGTCACCCCCGATGATCCCGCGACGGCATTGGAGAGCAAGCAGGTCCGCGCGCTCCTGGCCCGGGGGATCGCCCAACTCCCGCCCGCGCAGCGGGCGGTCCTGGTGCTCCGCGAGATCGAGGGGATGACCTACGAGGAGATCTCCCGCGCGATCGGATGCACTCTCGGGACGGTGATGTCCCGCCTCTTCTATGCCCGGCGGCGGTTGCAGCAGGTGCTAAAGAACCACCTGGTAGACCTTCGGTGAGTTGACGATGCCGCACTGGGTTCACATGGCCACAGGTCGAGGCCGACGCCTGGCAGCCTATGCTGCCGAGGAGTTGGCACCGGCCGAGCGCGCCCGCGTCGAGGCAGACCTGCGCGCCTGCCCCGCCTGTCGGCGCGAGGCCGAGGCGTATCGCCTGGTGTCCGGCACGCTGCGGACGCAGCCACTCGTCCGCATGGCCCCGGAGCAGGCGGCGACGTTCTGGGCAGGGGTGGAGCGGCGGGTCCGGCCGGACACGACGGCCCTCGCGAGGCCGGCGCGCCCGGCCCTGCGGGAACTCTTCTGGGACTATCCGCGGCTGAGTCTCGCCTCTGCGGTGGCCGCTGTCATCCTGGTGGTGGGCCTGACCCTGGGCCGGATGGAGGTGTGGTCGCCCTGGTCGCCCACCGCTCCGAATGGGGTCGAAGTGGTATCCATCGAGGGCGGTGAGGATGCGCCGGTGATGGTCTTCCAGGCGCCGGGCAGCTCGTTGAAGGTCATCTGGGTGTTCGAGAAACCCACCTCATGAGAAGAGGAGGCAACCGGGTGCGGCATCGGCGACGATCCGGGCACCGCATGGTTCCCTGCGTCACCCTCGTCTGTTCCCTCGTTGCTCTTCTCGGTCCACTGCATTCCACACTGGACGCACAAGCGACGGTTACCCTCCGGGTGCAGGTGATCTATGCGGCCAACGAACCGGGGGGCGTGGACACCCGCCTGGGCGGGCTGGCCGCGGAACTCCAGCGGACTTTCCGTTATTCGAAATACGAGCTCCTGGATTCGCCCCAGGGGTCGCCGGCGCTCAACCAAAGCTGGCAGGCGGGCCTGCCGGGCGATCGCCGGCTGGAGATCACGCCCACCGCAATGCAGGGAGGGCAGTACAGCCTGACGGTTCGCGTCCTGTCATCCGGCGGACAGGCCGTGGTCAACACCCGGGTGCGCCTGCGAAGCGGGGCGACCGTTCTGGTTGGCGGTCCTTCCCATCGGAAGGGGGTGCTGATCATTGCTATAACGGTCCCGCAATAGTGCGGGACCATGGGCTATCACGGCACGCCGGCCCCAGCTCATGGGCGGTCACCGCCTGCTGGCCCCTCGGCCTCGTCCGGATTGCCCCCCTGACCTTCTGCTGCTCCTTCCGACCCATCCGGTCCCCGGCCTGAACAAAATTTCCTCCGTATCGTCAAATCAGGCGAGATCTCCAAGGGGGAGCCGCAACCAGGGGGGATTCAACGACCTGGGCCGCCTGGTTGTCCAAGGGATTGGGGGATTTAGGATTTCAGGGGAGGTGATCACTGTGCGGAAGGTGCTGGCTGCGGCTCTAGTCGGGAGCCTGGTTCTCACCTTGCTACCGTCCGCTGCCCTGGCCGGTGATCCTCATGCGGTGCGGCACCGGTGGGAGGGGGTGGCCATTGGTGCGGGGACGGTCGTGCTGGGTGGCCTGCTCCTCCACGCCCTCCAAAGGCCGTACCCCGCCGTTGCCGCGCCGCAGGTCTACACGCCGCCGTCGGTGGTGTACGCGCCGCCGCCCGTCGTGGAGTACCGGACGTGGGTTCCGGGCCACTACCAGGACCGTTGGGTCCCTGTGACCGAGCGGCAGCGCGTCTGGGTGGAGGGCCACTCCGAGAACGGCTGGTGGGTGCCCGGCCACTGGGAGGAGCGCGTGCGGAGCGGCGGGTACTGGACGCGAGTCTGGGTCGAGGGGCACTGGAGGTAAGAAGAGGGCCACCCGAAACGGCACGACAGAGACACCAGCCAAGTAGCCCAAGACACCCCGGGTGCTTTCAATGGCGCCTGGGGTGTTTTGTTATCGCAAATTTGCTTGCGCCTCGTGGAGATTGAAGCTATACATAATGACTCGTATTTCGCGTCCGTCCCGGAGGCTGGGAACCCCGGGGGCCCGTCGGCAGCAGAAGGGATGGCATGGACAGCGTGGCCGGGATAGCCGTGACTTCTTTCCTCGTCGGCCTCTCCGGGGCCATGATGCCCGGGCCGGTGCTGACGGTGACCATCGGCGAGACGGCTGCGCGCCTGCGGGCCGAGCGTCCGGGTCCGGGCCGGGCCGGGAAGGCGGGTCCACCTGGCACGACCGACACCGCAGTTGCCCTGCGCCGGGCACAGACCCGGGGCGCCATGGCGGGCCCGCTGATCGTCTTGGGCCACGGCCTCCTGGAAGTCCTGCTCGTGGCCGGCGTGATCCTGGGCCTCGGACGACTCTTGGTGCTGGAGCCCGTGATTGGGAGCATTGCCCTCGTGGGCGGCGCCGTGTTGCTCTGGATGGCCTGGGGAATGTTTCGCAGCGTGAAGCGCCTCTCCCTTCGGAGCACCGCCGGGATGGAGCAAGGCCGGCACCCGATCCTGGCCGGCGTCCTGACGACCCTCGCCAATCCGTACTGGATCATCTGGTGGGCCACCATCGGCCTGAGCTACATCGCCCTCTCCATGCGGCTGGGCCTCCTCGGTCTCGTCTCCTTCTACATCGGTCACATTCTTTCCGACCTGGCTTGGTACGGCTCGGTGAGCGCGAGCTTGGCCCTGGGGGGCCGCCTGCTCACGGACCGGGCGTATCGCGGGCTGGTCGCCGCCTGCGCCGTCCTCCTTCTGGGATTCGGCCTGTACTTCGGCTATGCAGGCGTCCGCTATCTCTTGGCCTGATGGGGTGGGCACGATGGAACTCACCAAGGCCGGCGCGAAGATCGGCGGCATCCTCTTCGACATGGACGGCGTGGTGGTGGAGCAACGGTTGGACTTCCTGGCGATCAAGCAGGAGATCTTCGGCACCACCCACGGGTTCATCCTGGAGCGGATGGCGGAGCTGAGCCCACCGGAGCGGACCCGGGCCGAGGCGATCCTGGAGCGCCACGAGGCCGCGGCCGCCGCGGCTGCGGCACCCATGGATGGGATCCTCTCCTTCCTCGCCTGGATGGAGACCCGGGGGCTCCGGCGGGGACTGGTGACCCGGAACAGCCGGAGGAGCGTGGACATGGTGCTCGCGCGGCTCGGCCTCCGATTCGACGCCGTCGTCACGCGGGAGGATGCGCCGCCCAAGCCGGCGCCGGACCCGGTATGGCTGGCCTGCCGGCGAATGGGTATGCCTCCATCGGCGACCCTCTTCGTCGGCGATTTCGAGTTCGACATGCTGGCGGGAAGGCGGGCTGGGGTGCGCACGGTCCTCCTGCGCAATCACGAGCAGCGCTCGTCCGAGCATGCGGACTATACCGTGGATTCCTTGGCCGAGGTACGCGGGCTGCTCGAGACGGAGCGCGAGGCAGCGTCCCGGCCGGCAGCAGAGTGATTCCGAGGGAGACACAGGGAGGTGGGGGCATGGCAGAGCGGGATGTGATACGGCCATCCGGAATTGCCGCGACGACACCGTGGTCGGAGGGGCACGCCGTCTCGGCGATCATCGGGGTCGCGGCCTTCGTGGTCATGACGGCGCTGGGGGCGCACGTCCGGATCCCCCTGCCCTGGACGCCGGTTCCGATCACGCTGCAGACATTCTTCGTGCACCTGGCTGGGGCCACGCTGGGGCCGGTCCTCGGGCCCGCAAGCCAGACCATTTACATCCTGGCGGGCATCGGTGGGCTTCCCGTCTTCGCCGGCGGCGCCAGCGGGTTGGCCTATCTGCTCAAGGGGGCGACCACGGGCTATCTCGTCGGCTTCGTCGCAGCCACCGCCTTGGTGGGGTGGCTGGTGCGTCGCCGCGCGAACCCCGGATTCTTGTGGGTCCTCCTCAGCATGGCGGCCGGGAGCCTCGTGGTCTATGCCTGCGGAGTCTCCTGGCTGGCGTGGAGCCTCAAGCTCTCCCTGCCGGTCGCCATCGCCAAGGGCATGCTGCCGTTCCTGGTGGGGGATGTGGTGAAGACCTGCGCGGCCGCCGGACTGTTTCGGAGCTACCGGCGCCGTGCCCGGATGGTGTTTCCGTAGCCGCGCGGCCGGTGAGGATCGATCCGGGGTCGGCGAAGGAATAGCCAGCCATGGAATACGCCGCGACGGCCAAGACGGACGTCGGACGCAAGCGGCAGGACAACGAGGACAGCTTCTGCGTCGCACCGGAGCTTGGCCTGTACGTCGTGGCCGATGGGATGGGCGGTCACGCGGCAGGCGAGGTGGCCAGCCGGCTGGCCGTGGAGACGATCCGGGAGTGGATAGAGAAGTACCTGGGCGGGGCGGACGTGGCCATTGTGGGCCAGCCAATGGACACCTGCTCTCGCGAGGCCAACTTTCTCCTGAGCAGCATCCGGCTGGCCAATCGGATCATCTTTGACGCGGCCCAGGGGCGGCGGGAATACCGGGGCATGGGCACCACCCTGGTCTCGGTCCTGGCCGTGAACGAGACCGTGGCCCTGGCCCACGTTGGGGATAGCCGGATCTACCGGATCCGGGACGGCCAGATCGCCCAGCTCTCCCGTGACCACTCGGTGGTCCAGCAGCAGGTGGACCGCGGCATCCTTTCGCCCGAAGAGGCGCATGACTCCCAGTACCGCCACCTGATCACGCGGGCCCTGGGGCTCAAGGACTCGGTGGAGGTGGATCTCGCGGAGGAGCCCGTCCTGCCGGGGGACATCCTGCTCCTCTGCTCCGATGGTCTGTCGGATCTCCTGGAGGACGAGGAGATCCTGGCCATCGTCCGGGAGCACGCCGACGACCTAGAGAAGGCCTGTCAGGCCCTGGTGGACCAGGCGAACGACAAGGGCGGGGATGACAACATCACCGCCATGCTGATCCAGGCCCGGGACGCATCAGCGCCGGCCGGCCTTCCGCCGACCCAGGGGGTCACCCGAGGGGTACCCGGCGTCATCGAGCGGCTCCGGGGGATATGGGGTCGATGAGGAGGGTCATCCTGACCCCGCCATCCGGCGGGGGCGGCGTCCGCTGACTCGGTGGGGCCTCAGAGCCCGCCCGGACGTAAGGAGGCACGATGCCGAGTCCCAGGTTTCCGGCGACAGCGACGCTGCTGGACGCCAAGATCTGCCCCCTGGACAAGTTCGACGCGCTCTTCACCAAGATCACCCAGGACCGCCAGATCCCTGATGGATACTTCCTCCAGAACCATCCGGAGGAGACCAGCGTCCTCTTCGTGGTGAACGGCTCCCCCTACGGAGCAGGCCGGCTGGCGGGAAGTGGCGTCAGCTTCCACGAGATCCGCGAGTTCTTCGCGGCCTATGCCCGGCACCCGCAATCCCCCCTGTCCTTCCTTGTCGCGGACAAGCGGCTGCTCCTGGGCCTGATGGTCGTGTTCCGTCACCGTCCTGCCCTGCAGTTCACGACCGACCTGGTGGACATGGAGGAGGTCCTGCGGAAACTGGAGGCGCGGGGAGGGGATGCCATCGTGGGCATCCGGGCCGGTGACGAGTGGGCCATTACCATCTGCGCCAAGGGGAAGCCGGTGGGGAACTATTTTCCGCCCTCGGGCGCCGATGCGCTACAAGAGCCGACGACGGCCGAGCAGCTCCTCGTCTACGTGTTCAGCCGGCCCCCCGGCGGCGTGACCGTGGACGTGTACGAGGAGACGCGGGTGAGCCCGGCCGGGGACGCCGCCCTGGTGACGCCCGAGACGCGCGGGCGTCTGACCGAGGTGTACCTTGCCGTGGCGAAGCGGGTCGAGACCGAGGAGATGCCGCGCCTGGAGATGGAGCGGCCGGTGGTGGGAGACGTGTCCGAGGAACGCGACGAGTCCTTCGTCGCCTCGGCGCTTCGTCCTGAGCGTGTCGAAGGGCCCCCGCCCGTGGCCCCGGCACCGCCGGCGCCCGTCTTCAAGGGGCCGATCCCCGAGGTGCACCTGTTCCTCGGGGAGAAGCCCCTGGGGACTTTCTCCATGAGCAAAGGCGAGCTGACGATCGGGCGGAACCCGGGAAACGACATCCTGATCGAGAACGTGGGGGTGTCGCGACGGCACGCGGTCATCAAGTGGACCGGCGACAATGCCGTCGTCGAGGACCTCGGTAGCGCCAACGGGACCTTCGTCAACGGGCAGAAGATCACGAGTCGGCCGTTGCAGGACGGGGACGAGATTCTGGTGCTGAAGCATCGCCTGGTCTACCGCATCCCCAGAGAGGCCGCGGCGCCCAAGCTGGAAGTGGCGGGGGACATCGGCCAGAGGACCATGTACATCGATCCGGGTGCGGTCGCCCACGCCGTGGCGGGAAAGCCGGCGGGGAGACCGGAGGCGGTCGCGCCCAAGCTTCGGCCCTGCCTCATCCTGCCGGATCGGAAAAAGATGGCCCTGGAGGCGGCGGAGATCACGCTGGGCAGCGGGGCGGAATGTCAGGTCAGGCTCTCCGGCATGCTCGTGGCCAGAGCCCACGCCAGGATCGTTCCCGACAAGGAGGGGCAGTACAAGCTCGTCCACCTCGGCGGCCTCGCGGGCACCCGGGTGAATGGGGAGAAGATCACCGAGCACATCCTGAGGCACGGGGACGAAATCGAGATCGCGAAGCAGAAGCTGCTCTTCCGCCTCGAACGCTGACCACTTACAGTGGCGCCTTCCGGAAAGGGATCCAGCTCGGGATTGAAAGCCCCGGATCTCGGGTCGGGCCTTGGAGATTGCAAATCAGGAGCCGCGGGCCGGCCCGACTTCAAAATCGAAAATCAACAATCGCCAATCGTCAATGCGTTTAGAGGTCCTGCTCCTCCCGCGCGAGATCCCCGTCCGTCCCCGCCCCGAACTGTACGCCGTCGTCATCGACGTCCTGCGGGCCACGACCAGTATCGTCGTCGCCTTCCAGCACGGGTGCCGCTCCATTCATCCGGTGGCCAGCGCGGCGGAGGCGCGCTCCGCCCGCGCCGCCTCGCCTGGCGCCGTCCTGGCAGGGGAGCAGGGGGGTCTTCGCATCCCGGGTTTTGACCTGGGGAACTCGCCGCGGGAATTCACAAGCGGGGCGGTGTCGCGCCGCGACGTGATTCTGACGACTTCCAACGGGACCAAGACGCTCCGCGCCGTCGCCGGCGGGCGGACCGTGGCCATCGGGGCCTTCCGGAACCGGTCCGCCGTGGCGGATTGGCTCGTGGGTCGGGGGGCGGACAGCCTGATCGTCTGTTCCGGTTACGAGGGAGGATTCTCCCTCGAGGACGCGGTGTGCGCAGGGGCGATCGTGCATCGGGTGGCCACTCTCGCGACGGGGCTCAGTCTGGGCGATGGGGCCCGAGCATGTCAAGTATTGTGGGAGCGGTACGGATCCGACCTCGTGCGGCTGTTCCGGGAGACCGACTGGGGCCGCCGGATGCTGGCCCTGGGGTTCGAAGCCGACCTGGCCGTGTGCGCGGAACTCGACGCCACGGCCGTGGTGCCCCTGATGCAGGGCGCCCGTATCACCCTCGACACGCCAAAGGCGCCTTGAGGTGGATGCCGTGCCGAAGCGCCCGGGTGAGGTTGCTGACAGGTTTCCAGGCTTGACCATTGACGTTGCGCCCATCCTTTGCCATACTTAGGCCAAATAGACCAATATGACCAAGGAGGGCCGGAGAATGGTGAGAGCGGTTTCGATGGGAGAGGCCAAGTCACGCCTCTCGAGTCTGGTCAATTCGGTTGCTTTCGGAGGACAACGGATCGTCATCCAGTCGCGGGGCCGGCCCAAGGCCGCCCTAGTCAGCGTGGAAGACCTCCGGCGCGTTGAAGGGACCCGTCCCGCCCGGCTGAGCAAGGCTCAGCGAGTCCTCGCCCTCGTGCAAGCCGATCGGGTAAGAAAATCCCTCAAGGGTCTCAAGCTTACAGATTCGCTGGAAGATCTCGGCCGATTGAGAGTGGGCCGTCTCCGTGGCCACTCCTAAGCCTCAGCCCCGGAGTCCCCAGGAAAGAGGGGTCGGGGTTGATGCCAGCATCCTCTTGAAACTGCTCCTTCCCGAGAAAGAAAGCGAGGCAGTCCGCCGTCAATGGGGCGAGTGGCTTGAGCAGGATACAGTGATCGCGGCGCCGTTTCTCTTGGCGTACGAAGTCGTCTCGGTGCTCCGGAACAAAGTCTTTCGTGGCGAGTTACCCGTGGAGGCTGGGGAGGCGGCGTTCCTCGCGTTTCAGGCACAGGAGATTTCCCTGTTGCATCCGGAGGGGATTGAGGAGAAGGCGTGGGGGCTCGCCAAGCAATGGAACCTCCCCACCGCTTACGACGCCGTTTACCTGGCGCTCGCTGAAGTCATGAACTATGAGTTCTGGACGGCAGACCGGCGCTTCGCGGCAACCCTCCGGAAGAAAGTGCCACGGATGCGAGTCATTCCTGGTTAACCTCGACAACGATCAAGCCCCCTCCGCCAGCCCCGCCTCCGCCTTGGCCAGCCAGAACCGCATGTCCATCTCGCGGTACATCGTCGCGGCGGTCGCCAGATGCTGCTGAGCCTCCTGCCGCTTGCCCATGCGCAGGTAGAGCTTGCCGAGGCCAAGGTGGCAGTGGGCCTGGAGCGGGCGCATGCCGAGCTCTTCAGCCAGGACCATGGCCTGACGGTAGTACTCTTTCCCCGCCTCGACATCAGGCGGATCGCGGTGTGAGGCGATCTCGCCGAGGAGCCGGAGCGCCCAAGCCTCGAAGCCGCGCTCACCGCGCTCGCGCGTTAGTGTGAGGGCTCGCGCGGCGAATGCGAGCGCCTCCTCACTTCGGTCGGCGAGCACGCATGCCTCGCCAGCATTCACCAGCGCGAACGAATGGAAGAGCGTGAACTGCATGGACTCCATGGCCGTGAGCCCTTGCCGCAGAAACACGAGCCCATCCGCCACACGCCCCGACAGGGCATAGACGTACCCTGAAGCCACTTCGATGAGTGGGGCTAACCCACGGAGGTTCCACTCATGGGACAGCGCGAGCGCGCGATCGAGCAGGCGGATACCGTGGCCCAAGTCCCCCTTGATACCGTACAGACATCCGAGGCCCCAGTATGCGACGACAAGGCTGTATGGGTGATCGACCGCCTCGGCCAGCTGGACGCCTTCCTGACCCTGGACGATGCCTTCGCCGAACGCTCCGAGTTCCGCCAAGGCCCATACCAGGTGGGACCGGCAGTTCACGGCGGGAAACGCATGCTGGCCGAAGCGCTCACGGCTCAGGTCGCCCCGAAGCGACTGCGCGACCTTCCGGAGAGCGTGCTCGGCGCCTTTATAGTCCCCGGTAGTATGCAAAGTGAAGCCGAGGTACAGATTGGCCGCGATCTGAAGTGGAAAATCTCCGGCGGTCTCGGCGATGGTCTGCGCGCGCTGTGCGGACGCGCGGGCTTCCGTTGAATGTCCCGTCCACCAGAGATAATGGCCCATGTAGGCTGACACCCATCCGAGTCGCCGATCGTCCTCGAGGGCGCGGGCCAGGCGTTCGGCTTCACGGACGTAGCCAAAGACGCTCCCAAGTTCTCCAAGGAGGAAGAGGGCGTTCCGCAGGTCGAACCGAAGGTCGATGGCCTGCTCGAGCGTCTCGCGGGTTTCCGGGAGATGCCGCAGCGCCTCCAGCGCCTGCTTGAAGCAGGCCACGGCTTCGCGATTCGCCGAGCGCCCGAAGGCTTTCGCTCCGGCCAGATCCAGGTAGCGTACCGCCTTCGGCCACGCCTCGGCCCGAAGGGCGTGGTGCGCCAGTCGTTCAACTTGTTCGGCGAGGCGGTCGGGATAGAGCCGTTCGAGAGTCTCCACGATTCGGCCGTGGAGGGCGCGACGCGGCTCCGCGAGCAGACTGCCGTACGCGACCTCGTGCGTGAGCGCGTGCCGGAACGTGTACTCGAGGTCTGGGAACAGCCGCGTCTCATAGAGGAACTCGGTCGCCTGGAGCTGCGTCAAGCCCCGGCGCAGGCGGTCCTCGGACTCGCCGGCCACGGCCTGGAGCACTTCAAAGGGAACGTCGGTGCCGATGACTGCCGCCGCCTGGAGCAGCCGCTTGTCCTCCGGGCCCAGCCGGTCGATCCGTGCAGCTAGCATCGCCTGGGCCGTGGCCGGGATCTGGAGACTCTGGATGACCCGGGTCAGACGATACGCTCCACGGTCACCCGCCAGGACCCCAGTCTCGATCAGCGATCGCACGCTCTCCTCGATGAAGAACGGGTTGCCCTCGGACCGCTCGATCAGGAGCCGCTTGAGCGGCTCGACGGTCGGGTCCTCCCCGAGCAGGGCCCTCAACAGCTCGTCGGCCCTCGCGGGGGGCAGCGGGTCGATACGAAACTGCCGGTAGTAGCTCTTCCCGCTCCAGCCGTGCTGGTACTCCGGTCGGTAGTTGACGAGCAGCAGCAGGCGCGCCGTCGGGAGGCTCTCGACCAAGCTATCAAGCAGCGCCTGGGTCTCGGTATCGATCCAGTGGAGGTCTTCGAACAAGACGATCAGGGGCTGCACCTGGCTCTCACGGAGCAGCAGGCGCTTGACGCCATTGAGCGTGCGCTGGCGGCGCTGCGACGGCTCCAGGCGCTGCCACTCGGGATCCTCGGCCGGGACGTCCAGGAGGGAGAGGAGTGCCGGGAGTGAGGGCTCGAGCGCCCGATCCAGGGAAAGGAGCTTGCCCGTCACCTTCTCGCGGATCCTGCGCGCGTCATCGCGGGGCTCGATCTGGAAGTAGCCCTTGACCAGCTCGATGACGGGCAGATAGGGTGTAGCCTTGCCGTAGGAGGCCGAGCCGCTTTCTAGGACAAGCCAACCATGAGTCCGGTGGGAATGGATAAACTCCCAGAAGAGGCGGGACTTGCCCACGCCTGGGTCCCCGATAACCCCCACGACCTGGCCGTAGCCAGCGCGGGCCTTTTCTAGAGCCTGTCGGAGGAGCTCCACCTCGGCCTCGCGCCCCACGAACCGGGTGAGTCCCCGGGCTGCGGCCGCCTCCATGCGCGAGCGCACCGTGCCCGCTGCGATGAGCTCGTAGACCTCCGGCGGAGTCGGTAGCCCCTTGACGGGCATCGGCCCGAGCGGCTTGACCTGCACATACCCTTCGGCGAGGTGCAAGACATCCCCGGTCACCAGGATCGACCCCGGCAGCGCCATCTGTTCCATCCGGGCGGCCAGGTGCGTGGTCTGCCCCACCGCGGTGTAATCCATGCGGAGATCGCTCCCGATGGCCCGCACGACCACTTCGCCCGAGTTCAAGCCGACACGAATCTGCAGCGGAATCCCCTCGGTTCGTCGCACCCCTTCAGAATACCGATTCACCGACTCCTGTATCCGGAGTGCGGCGTAGCAGGCCCGGACCGCGTGGTCCTCGTGGGCCACGGGGGCCCCGAAAAGCGCCATGATCCCGTCGCCCATGACCTGATTCACCGTCCCCTCGTAGCGGTGGACGGCCTCCATCATGTGCTCGAGGACGGGGTCGAGGAGCTTCCGGGCCTCCTCGGGGTCCCGGTCGGCCAGGAGCTCCATGGAGCCCTTGAGGTCGGCGAAGAGGACGGTGACCTGCTTGCGTTCGCCTTCGAGGGCACTTTTGGAAGTGAGGATCTTCTCGGCGAGATGCTGGGGGGTGTAGCTCTCAGGGGAGGCGAAACGAGGTTCGGCCATAGGGCGAGTCCCGGTCGGGTGGGCACACTCGGGGCAGAACTTGGCGCCGGGGGGCAGGTGCGTGCCGCAGTTGGTGCACGTGTGGACCAGCGGAGCGGCGCATTCAATGCAGAATTTCGCCTGCGCTGGATTCTCGTGCTGGCACCGAGGGTATTGCATGCCGAGCTTCCTCCAACGGGGACGAGTCCTTGTCTCCGTTGGGCAGCGAGCCGAAGGTGGTCGGCTGGGACCCACTCCGACTCAGGAGACCTGGTAAACCTTCCCGATGGAAGCGGGAGTGATGACCCTGCGCGCGAAGTCTTCCCGAACCCGCTCAAGGTACTGGAGCGCTTCGGCGGCGTAGTACGACTCGCCGCACTGCGGGCAGGTCTCGGCCTCGACAGGAACCAGGAGGCGATCGCACCCGATCTTGATCTCTGCCTGGACCATGGCCGGCCGAATCTCTCCGGTCTTGCAGATGACGCATTTCATGTGGCTCTCCTCCGCCTGAACTCCGGATCCCAGCGGGCGGGATCCGGTTGGTGTACGGTGACAATAGCGAGTTTCCGCTCAGCTGTCACCGGGGGGCAGACAATGTGTATCGGCCGTCCCGTGCGGGTCCGTCCATGGATCAGGCAACTTGGGTACGGCGTATCCTCCGGGTACTCCTCGATGACTTCACCCGTCTGGAGTGCTCGTAACACCTCATCCACCTGGATCACCCCCCACGGCTCGGCCTCCATCTCCCGCCGTGCGTGATCCGTGAACCGGCAGTTGGCCAAGCATTGGCGGATTTGTTCGTAGTCCATCGCCCTCTCGGTCCTCTGCAGAGTTTGCCAGGCGGAAAATAGCACCAGGCGACCGTCCAGCGCAAGCGAGGGGGCGAAAACCTGCCTCGACGTGGTGCTGCGCGGGATAAAGTTTAGCTGGGCGAAGCCTGAATGCGGCCCCAGCGGACAGGTGAGATTCAAGCACCTCCGTCACCGGGATCTGTAGACCCCGATCCGAAATTCCGCTGAGGCCGAATGTCCTGTGGGGAGGCCGAGAAAGCGGCGTAGAAGGCATAGGTCAGCGGGGGCCTCAGGACACCTATAGGGGGCTACGGATATTTCGCTCCACGGGAGCTCGCGTAGAGGGGAGATGTCGATTCTACTCTGGCCCCTTTTTCGGATCGGGGTAGAGTGTTGTGTTTTCATTGCAACTCGTGGCATTCCAGTGCACAAATCGAACTCTGAAGATAATAGAGTAATCTGTCCTCCGGGCCGTTCGACATGCCATTCGACCAGCTCATGGTGCCGAGCCGTGTCGAGGCACTCACGGCCCTGAGCTTGTCGAAGGGCTTTGACCTGGGGGACTCGCCGCGGGAGTTCACCCGCCAGGCGGTGGCGGGCCGGGACGTGATTCTGACGACGTCCAACGGGACGAAGACGCTCCGCGCCATAGCCGGCGGTCGCACTGTGGCCCTCGCCAGGGCGGCTAGCTCGTGAGACGGAGGACGTTGTAGACGGCCACGGGGCGGTGGAGGCCCTTGAGGGTGACGTCCCCGACCGGCTCGGCCTCCAGCAGCTCCTCCACCGCGGTGTAGACCCGCTGACTGATCAGGATCTGCCCCCCCTGGGCCTCGCCACACAAGCGGGAGGCCAGGTTTGTGACTGTCCCGATGGCCCCGTAGTCGAAGCGCCCCTCGAACCCGATCCGCCCCAGGGTGGCGTACCCCAGGGCGATCCCGACCCCGAAGCCCAGCGCATGCCCGCGCTTCCGCCACATCGCCGCCAGCTCGCCCACCCGCTCCCGCATGGCCACGGCCATCCGGACGGCCCGGCTGACCTCGCCCAGGGCTCGTACCTCCTCCAGGGAAAGTTCCAGCTCGCGGGTCCGCTCCTGGATCTCGTTGAACAGGCGGACGTTCTCGATGGCGATGACGGCCTGGTCGGCGAATGTCTTGAGCAGGGCGATCTGCTTGTCGCCGAAGTGTCCCGGGTCCGCTCGCCCGACGAAGATCACCCCGGTAACCTGCCCTTCGCGTCGCATGGGCACTGCCAGGACACAGCGAAAGCGCGCCGCCTGTGCAGTGTCCTTATGCTGGTAGTGCGGATCGGCAAGTACGTCTTGCACATGAACCACCGCACGGTTCCGGGCTGAGCGGGCAGTCGCTGCCTCGGCGCTCAGCGGCATGGGGAACGCGCGCCGCACGGCCTCTGTGCCCTCCTGGGTCAGGCCACGGATCGCAGCCAGGTGCATCACTTGGCCGTCGAACCTGGAGACAACGCTGACCTCCGCGCCGCACAGGTTCACCGCGCGCTCGGCGATGATGTCGAATACGGGTTGCACGTCCGTGGGTGACCCGCTGATCACCCGCAGAATCTCGCTCGTCGCCGTCTGCTGCTCGAGCGCCTCGGTGAGGTCCCGTGTCCGGTCCTCGACCTTCTGCTCCAGCGTCGCATACGATTCTTGAAGATGGGCGGTCATGCGGTTGAACTGGTCGGACAAGGCCTCCAGCTCATCACCAGTCCGCACGTCCAACCGGTGGTCCAGCGCGCCCGCTTCGATGCGGGCAGCTCCGGTCTGGAGTGCCTGAATAGGTTTAACCATTTTCCGCGCGAGGATCAGGCTGGCCAGAACCGACATTCCGAGACCTATGAACAAGAGGATGATGGTTCGGAGTATGGCGGAGTAGAGGGGGGCAAAGGCTTCCTCCTTGGGTAACTCTACGAACACCAACCAGCCCAGAGGAGCGATAGCGGCGGAGGCGGTGAGCACCTCGCGGCCCTGAAGATCTCTGGCGATGGCGGCTTCTTCCTTCGCCTGACCTGGGGTCGAGAGGGCTGCACGGGCGGCTTGCACCTGGGGGAGCGTGGACAGGTCTTTCTTCTGCAAGACCAGGCTGATGTCCGGGTGGGCAATGAGATTCCCCCGCGCGTCCACTACAAAAGCTTGCCCAGCCTTTCCCACGCGAATCTGAGACACGACATCCCAGACGAACTTCAGATTCACCTCTGCCACGGTGACGCCCGCATCCTGGACGCTGCCGGCGATGGCAAGAGTGATGTACGGTTCCGATTCCTTCCGGAAGTACACGGGACCGAGGTAGGTCCTGCCGGCCTTGGCCTCGAGGAACTTCGGCTCCTGGGAGAAGTCCGCCTGGCTCCCCACCACGTCCATGGCCAGGCGTGAGACGCGAAGCTGCTCTTTACCGGATGGATCCAGTAGGCTTATCTCGGTGATGGCTGGGACTTGACGGAGGAGCCTGAGATAGTCGAATCGCCGCTGGTCCAGGGATCCTGTCTGGGTTCCCCAGACGGGCTGGGCGGTCCAGCCGATCTGGCGTTCGATCTCCTTGATGTATTGCTCGATCTTGGACGCGGCGGCCTCGGCCTTCTCCCACTGGATGCGGACTAGGGCTGTCTTGTTCTCCTGGTACGAGAAGTAGATCTCCACGAGGCCGCTCATCACCAGCGAGCCGCTCACCAGGACCACGAACAAGACGACATATTTCCAGAAAAGGCGGCCGCGAACTCTCACTGAACCACCTCGTCCGCCCGGATCAGGACCGACTGCGGGATCTTCAGCCCAAGGGCCTTCGCGGTCTTGAGGTTGATCACTAGGGCCGTTCCAACTTGGTCGCCCAATGGCGACTTCCGGTTGGAGGATCATCCTCCAGCCATTCGTAAATACTCACGCACATGGAAATAGTTGGAACGGCACCAGCTCACACCTCGTCGGCTACTGCACAGGGAAACCTCCGGTGTTGACAAAGTAGCTACCAGAGGCTACCATCCGGCCATGCGATCAGTAGGGCTCAAGGTCCTCAAGAACAAGCTGAGTGAGTACGTCCGCCTCGCGGCCAGCGGGGAGACCGTGCTGGTGACTGATCGAGACCGGGTCGTTGCCGAGCTGGGCCCTCCCCGGGAGGGGCGGAGCCCCGTGCTGGCCGACGCCAGGCTTGCCGAGGCGGTGCGGCAGGGGTGGATCACGCCGCCAGCGCTGCCCGGAGGCGACCCACCGCCTCGACAGCCGGTCATGACCCTTCGTCAGCTTCTCCGAGAGCTGGCACACGACCGCGCCGACCGGTGATCTACCTCGACAGTTCCGCGGTGTTGGCCTATCTCCTGGTGGAGGATCGCGTACCACCGGAGGGGCTGTGGCGTGAGCCGCTCACCTCCAGCCGTTTGCTCGAGTACGAGGTCTGGACGCGGATTCACGCCCGCAAACTCGCGCGAACTCACGGGGACCATGCCCGGGCCCTCATTGGTCGGGTCGCTTTGGTGGAACTGGCCCCACCCGTGCTGGCGCGAGCCCTGGAGCCATTTCCCCGCCCGGTCCGCACGCTGGATGCGCTTCATCTCGCCTCCATGGAGTTCCTCCGCGCGCACGGCCAGGCCGTGCAACTGGCGAGCTACGATGCTCGTCTGATCACCGCGGCCCGGGCCCTGAAGATCCCCCTCTACGAGCTCTGACGATTGGACGCGCAAGACATTCGGCCCGCGTTCAAGCCTCCTAGTGTGCCAGCCTCCCAGCGTCCCAGCTTCACCGTATCACCTCGTCCACCCGGTTACGGCGAACCGGGGTTGCCATCCGCCGGACCACGCATGTCCCTGGCCATGCAGGGCTTGACGCGGACCAGGCAGCATGATATTTATGCATTCTCAGGCATAAATGCTATGCAGGAGGAGATCTCCCATGCGCACAACCCTGGACCTTCCCGACGGCCTGCTGGCTGAGGCGCAGAGGGCTTGTGGGGCCAAGACAAAGACCATGACTGTCGTGATGGCTCTCCAGCAGCTTGTGAATGCCGCCAAGATCGAAGAGCTCCGGGCCTTGCGGGGCAAGGTCCGACTTGATGTTGATCTGAAGGCGCTGCGGGGTGAGCGAGTTGCCGGCACCTGGCGAAACCGGCGCGGATGAGTCGGATCCTGGTGGACAGCTCGATCTGGATCGAGTTCTTCCGCCGGCCCGATGCGCCGGTGAGCCTGGTGCTCGACCAGCTCCTCGCCCATCGACTGGTTTGCACCACCGGTCTGATCAAGGCCGAGGTGGTCCCCGGCGCGCGATCGGCGAGAGACTTTCGGCGACTTCGAACGCTCTTCGAGGCGCTGCCACTGGCACCGGAGCGCGGTGGATTTTGGGCGCACCTCATGCGGTTCCGGTACCGTTTGCACAAAAAGGGCGTCTTTGGCATCGGCATCCCCGACCTCATCATCGCCACCGTTTCCATTCAGAACCGGAAGCTCGTATTCACGACAGACGAGGATTTCCCTCGGATGATCCCCTACGTTCCGGTCCGCCTCTTCACTCCGTAATATCCTTCACTTGCACATTGAGCACGCCAGTTATTGGATCACCTCGTCCGCCCGGATCAGGACAGATTGAGGGATCGTCAGCCCCAAGGCCTTGGCGGTCTTGAGGTTGATGAGCAGCTCGAACTTCGTGGGCTGCTCGACGGGCAGGTCGGCCGGCTTGGCGCCCTTCAGGATCTTGTCCACATAGGTTGCGGCGCGCCGCCAGAGGTGAGCATAGTCCGGTCCGTAGCTCATGAGGCAGCCATCGCGTGCCCACTGAGCTGGCTCGCACATCGACGGCAACCGCTGCTTCAGCGCAAGCTCCAGAAGCTGTTTTCGATGAAAGTCGGTGAAGGAGCCCCGAATAAGAATGACCGCGTTGGCTTGTTGTTTCGTCATCACGGCATACGCACCCTGAAATTCTTTCGGATCTCGCACCCCTACGAGCTGAACGTGTACGCCAAACTGGCGGGCCGCGGTCTCCGTCTGTCTCACTTCCTCCTCGTCCGACCCCCCTTTTCGAGGATACCAAACAACACCTATCCGCGAGATCTTGGGAACAGCTTCTCCTAGTAGTTCCAACCGCTTCCCGCTCACGTCCGGAGAAATCTCGGGCGAGCCCGTGATGTTCCCGCCCGGTTTGGCCAGGCTAGCGACCAGCCCGGTCCCGACAAGATCGCTCGCATACCCCACGACAATGGGGATCGTCGTGGTGGCCAGCTTGGCCGCTTGGGTTGCCGAGACGCCTGCCACGACGAGAATGTCAGCCTTTAGACGGACCAGTTCGGCTGCAAGCCCGGGGAGCCGATCGCGCTTCCCTTCCGCAAATCGGTACTCGATGACGAGGTTCTGTCCCTCAATGTAGCCGAGTTCGCGCAGACCTTGCCGGAAAGCATCCTCGCTCGACGAGGCAGAAGATGGAAAGCCCGAGCGGAGAACGCCTATCCGAGCGACTCTCTTCGCCTGCTACGCCTCGGCGGCGACCGGCGCCGCGAGAAGACCGAGGCCCAGCGGAATAATGAGGCTAGCTGTCCTGAGACTCATGGTAGTCTCACCTTCGCTTCGTGGATTCCACTCATTCCTGTCATCCTCGGGCTGGTCGGATCTTGAGAAAAACCGGCCAGATCCTGCTTGACTAAGGAAAGAGCGCCTCGCTAGAATATCGTTCGTGCGAGCCTTACAGAGGAGCCATCCGATGCCGGAAAGCTTCCGAGCGGTTTTCGAAAATGGGGTTCTGAGACCACTGCGACCGATCCGACTGAAAGAGAAGTCTCGGGTCTTTATCAGCGTGTATCCAGAGTCGCAGTGGCGGGGCGATTTTGAACGCTTGCTTCGTAGGATGAGAGTCCGCACGAAAGCAGTCCCGCAACCGGTCATCGAGACGGAGGTTACTCGAGCGAGGGCCGAAGTCAAGGCGAAACGCCGTGGCGCTCGTCGCCCTGCTTGACTCGAACGTTTGGATATCTGCCTTTCTTAAGCCAACAGGCCCTCCCGGCCAGGTCGTTGCAGGCTGGCTGCGCGGCGAATTTGACGTCATCACCTCTCTCCCACAGCTCACCGAGATTGCCCAGGTCCTTGACCGTCCACGGATGACCCGACAGTTTGCGTATCCCCGCCATGAGGTCGAAAGATTCATTCGCCTCATCGCGGCCCGGGCGAACATCGTCACAATATCGGGTGATCTCCGGGCGTGCCGCGATCCCGACGATGACGAGATCCTGGAGGCCGCCATCAGTGGCAAAGCACGATTCCTCGTGACCAGAGATGACGATCTGAAACGCGACCTCAATTTGATCAAGGTGGCGCGAAGTCACCGCGTCAAGGTTGTCTCAGTCCGGCAGTTCCTCAGCCATCTCTCGCGCCTCGGACGGCGTTAAGCGGTCCTTCCGAGGGTCTCACTTCTGCCCTTTCTTATCCTTGATTGCACAACCTCCAGGCTTTGGCAGTTCTGCATGACAAGGACTTTGGCCCGTGCTCACTGGATCACCTCGTCCGCGCGGATGAGGATGGACTGCGGGATTGTGAGGCCCAGGGCCTTGGCGGTCTTGAGGTTGATCACCAGCTCGAACCGGGACAGCTCCTGGACCGGAAGGTCCGCCGGCTTGGCCCCCTTGAGGATCTTATCCACATAGCGGGCGGCATCCCCGCCGACCGACCGGAGGTTGCCGCTATACGAGAGCAGTGCGCCTTGCTCCACCCACCCTTTCCAATGGCTCACCAGCGGGAGTCGCCGCTCGGAGGCGAGCCGCAGAATCAGCGATGAGAACTTGCTATACAGGTTCGGGGAGGCCACGAATACCCCATCGACTTCGCCCTGCTTCAGTGAACGAAAGACACCTTCGATGGCAGCCTCGTAGCTCACCTCTCGCTCGACGAGCCGGAGTTTCAGCGCCGCGCCCGCCCTCTCAACCTCCTCCCGCACGCGTCGCGTCACCGGGTCCTGGAGCTCGATCAAGACGAGGACCCGACGGAGCCGCGGGACCAGCTCTTTGAACAACTCCAGCCGCTTCGCAGGCACATCCCCGAGCCCCGCGAAGCCGGTCAGGTTGCCGCCGGGACGGGACAGACTGTTCACCAAACCATCGGCCACGGGGTCGGTGACGTGGACGAAGACCACGGGAAGCTCGGACGTAGCGGCCTTGGCGGCTCGTGCCGTCTGGTTCTCGAAGGCGACGATCACGTCCACACGATCCCGAACGAGCTCCCGGGCCGTTGCCCGGGCGGCTTCCTCATTGGCCAGGTTGCGGAAATCCAGCCGGAGGTTCTTCCCCTCTCGTCCCCAAGGCCTTTAAGGTCTCTCGGAAGGTGTCCACTGATCTGGGCGGGTGGTCCAGGCCCACATGCATGAGACCGATCCGCCAAACCCTCGCCGCCTGCTGCGCCCCCGCGGCAAGCGGCACCACGAAAAGGCCGACGGTGAGGATGAGGTTGAACCCTGCTCTTCCCGGTATCATCCAAATTTTCCTAGCTGCGGATCTACCCAACAGGCAGCTCCGGGGAGAGTCCCGGTACGCCCAATTCCTGTTTGACAATTCCAAGGTTACGGAATATTGTTAACAACATCAGTCCATAATCAGGGAGGGTCGCCGATGCCGACCAAATCTGGCCCCTACGAGGTAATCAGCGTCTCGCTTCCGCGGGACGTGGTGGAGCGCACCAATGCGCTCATCCCAAAAACACGGCGCAGCCGAGTGATTGCCGAGGTCCTCTCATCGTTTCTTGATTCCATAGCACGAAAACAGTTGGAGCGAGAGTACACGGCCTACTACACGCACCGCTCAGCCCGCGAGGCGCAAGAGGAACGCGACCTGCTGGCAGAGTGGGCGCTGAGCGACGAGGAAGCCTGGGCCATTCTGGAGAAGGAGGAGTCAAGTGGTCGCCGTGCGGCGCGGTGATGTCGTCGTGGCCAACCTCGACCCCACCATCGGCGTCGAGATCAAGAAGACCCGGCCGGTGATCGTCGTCTCCAACGATAGTATCAACCAACTCAGCCAGCTTGTGGTTGTCGTGCCGCTGACCAAGAATATTGCCCATCTCTCCCCGAGCCATGCGCTAATCCCGAAAGGCGTTGCTCGCCTCACCTTCGCCTCGAAGGCCGTGACGGAACAGATCAAAGCCGTGGACAAGCGCCGCCTCGTCAAGCGGCTGGGAATCCTGCCCCCCGCACTTCTCACGCAGGTCGAACGGGCCCTCAAGAACACCCTCGCATTTCCCTAGGCCATTCGTCTGTTTCCTCGCATCGCCGAAGGGCCCTGTGTGCTCGGGTCATCCACGCCCAGAATTTTGGCGACGTCCTCATTGAATCAGCTCGTCGGCCCGGACCAGGACGGACTCGGGAATCTTGAGGCCGAGGGCCTTGGCCGTCTTGAGATTAATTACCAGCTCGAACTTCGTCGGCTGCTCGACCCGGAGGTCGGCAAGCTTGGCGCCCTTGAGGATCTTGTCCACGTATGCAGCGCCGCGGTGGAACAGGTCGACCACGCTTGGCCCGTACGACATGAGGCCGCCGTCCTCCACGGACTCCCGGAACGCGTAGCTTGCCGGCAGGTGGCGCTTGGCCGCGAACTCGATGATAAGGCGCCGATTGGCGTAGTTCGGGCCGCTCAGGCTCGCGAAGATGGCATCGGCGCGCTCCCGCGTCACGAGGGCAAAGGCCGGCGGGTAGTCGTTGGCCTTGTGCTCCGCGAGGAGGAGCGTCAGGCCCAATGCGCGGGCCGCGGCCTGCGTGTTCTTCCCCTTTGGGCTCTCCCAATCCTCCTTGGATCCAATGACGGCGACCCGCGAGATGTTCGGGACAGTCTCCTTCAGTAGCTCCAGCCGCTTCCCGTTGACCTCGGGGCCGGTGTCGAGGGTGAGCCCGGTAACGTTGCCCCCCGATCGCGCAAGGCTGGCCACTAGGCCAGTCTCGACAGGATTGGCACTCGTTGCCATCACGATCGGTATGGACGTCGTCATCTCCTTGGCTGCGCGCGCCACCGGGTTTCCGCCGGTCACGATCACGTCGACCTTGAGACGCAGCAGCTCCGCGATGATCTCGGGCGCCCGCTCGAACCGCCCTCCTGCCGACCGGCGCTCCAGAACCAAGTTTCGCCCCTCCATGTACCCGAGGTCTCGCAATGCGTGCACGAACGCTCGCATATACAGAGGGGGGTCGGGGCCGGCCAGCTCAGACGTGAGGCCGCTGCTCATGACGAATCCGACCCGGTAGATCTTCCCCGGCTGCTGTGCGTTCGCCAAAAACGGTGCGAGCGGAACAATGAAAGCCAGTGCGGCGATGAATACCAGCGTTGGCCCAATCCGCAATCCGAATTTCGAGATTCGAAATCGCATCACTGGATTACCTTGCTCGCCCAGACGAGCAGGGATTGCCGGACCGAATTACCGACTCCTTGGCCCTCTTGCGGTTGGCAGCCAAAGGGGATCCCCGAAAAAAATCCTAATCGCTTGCATTTCCTGATACTTCACACCTAGAATGCATCGGCCATTGAACCTGTTTGACTGATGGTCACGGACAGTGACTCGAAGGAGGCAACGATGCGTCAACGAACGATCAAGGCTGTGATCCGGCCCGGGGAGCAATCCGGCTATGTGGCCGAGTGTCTTGAAATCCCAGTCGTCACCCAAGGGGCCACGCTCGACGAGGTCACACAAAACCTGAAGGAGGCCGTCGAACTGCACACGGCCGGCGAGGATCTGGCAGCACTCGGACTGGCCTCGGACCCGACGATCCTCGTGACTCTGGAATTGACCCCCGCGCATGCCTAAGCTCCGTCGCCTCTCTGGTGCGGAGGTAATCGCGATACTTGGCCGCTTTGGCTTCACAGTCCTCCCTCAACGTGGCAGCCACGTCAAGCTCCGGCGAGAGTTCCTGGTGGCACCGTCCAGTCACTAACGATTCCCGCCCATCCCGAGTTGGATATCGGTACCGGCCGGGCAATCCTTCGGCAGGCGTCCCGTTTCATCCCAGAAGAAAATCTCCGCCCGCATTTCTACTCGGACTGAGCTGGCCAACCTCAGCCGCGATGCCTCCCCCCGGTGACGAGACATCACTGGATCACCTCGTCCCCCCGGATCAAGACGGACTGGGGGATCTTGAGGCCAAGGACCTTCGCCTCGCGTTTCCACCGCGTTCGGGGCCGATCAGGGAAGGGCCGCGATGATCTTCCGGTACTCGGCTTCCGGAAAAGCCTTGAGTGTAGTCGTCCGAACGTTTCCGAGGGAGCCGACAGCGAGGGCAAACTTCGCCATCACCTCATCACTTGGGGCTTCGGCAACGATGGCAATATCGTAGCCCCCCATCGTCAGGTAGAAATCCTTGATCTCGCCCCCCATACCCTTGAGCATCTTCTTTGCCGCGTCCAGGCGCTTGGGCGAATCCTTGATGTTTCGCATTCCCTGGTCGGTGTAGTTGATGAGGATGATGTAGGTCGCCATGGTTGACCTCCTTGTCTGAAGACGTGCCGACTATTGCTGTGTGCTATAAGGCCCCTCGGAAGAAGGACCGCGCAAATACAAACGCCCCCGCCGACGACTTTCATTGTCAACGATGGCGCCCATTCCTTGTATCGAGGCCGTTCTCAGGGCATCTGCTGCCTCCCCCAGGGCCGGACCGGTTTAGCCAACACGTTACGCACCGTTCAACAGGGTCCGCGTCGCCTGCAAGGCCTCCCGCGCGACCTCCTCGGGATTCCGCGCCCAGGCCGCGGGGTTCGGCGCCTCGTAGGTGAGATAGCCGCGGTAGCCCTTCTTCACCAGGCTCTGGAAGATCTCCCTAAAGGGAACCTTGCCCTGACCCGGGGGCAGGCGATCCAAGGTCTTGCCGGGCTGGAGGCCGTTCCTGGGCACGTCGCTGTACTGGAAGTAAGCGATCTCGTCGGGGGCGAGATCTTCGAGCGCCCGCGGGTCTCCGTTGCTTCGGCCGAAGTGGTAGGTGTCCAGCAGGAGTCCAACGTGCTTGTGGTCGGCACGCGCCAAGACGTCCCGCAGACGCTCCATACTATTAAACTGCTCGGCCACGGAGTTGAACTCCAGGGCCAGCCGCACCCCGTACTTCGCGGCGATATCCCCGACCTCGCGGATACTGGCGGCGGCCCGCTGGACGTCGCCCCGGCCGGGATCCACGGGGCTCATGATCGTTTTGCACCGGAGCTCTGCGGCAGCCTGGCAGGACTCGTGAAACACCTGCAAGAGGCGCTTCCGCTCGGCCCCCTCGGCAAACATCCAGCCGAGCTCGACCCCGACGCAGGCCACCGGCAGGCCGCTCGCCTTCACAAGGTCAAGGACCCGCGCCGCTGACTGGCCTGCCTCCTTGGCCCGGGTGAAGTCCACACGCCGCAGCTCGATGGCGTCCCAGCCCGTGGCCTTGGCAACCCGCAGCACCTCCGACAGGGGCGTCGTATCAAGCGTCCAGGTATGAAGTCCGAATCCTGCGTGCATCGTTTTCCTCCTCTTTGCGAACAAACCAAAAGCTCCCCCGCCGATCGAGGATGCGCCGGGATTGGGGAAAGTTTTCCGAAAGTCCTACTTCTTTCAGGTCAGGGGAAACCGGAACAACCGGTTAGCGCGGTGGCCAGACGCCGTGGTACGGTCTAGTCGATGTGCGGTAGGATAGCCCATTACGCTGGGGCTGTCCACCGGATCCTGCGGGGTCGGGCAACCCCTGTCTGCAACGGCGTGCCGAGGCCAGGTTCGGACGGGCCGAGCCATGGCTAGTGGAAGCGCCCGGCGACGGGTTTGCCACCGAAGAACTCCTCCAGGATCTCGTCGTCATCCAGGAAATCGCCCAGCCGGTGGTATCGCCGGACGCTGTCCACCCCCACGGTGAACCCCAGGTAAAACGCAGTCGCCTCGGGGCCAGACATGGAGGTCTTCTGGGCGATGGTCTGGATCGTCCGCTGCATGTCCGGGAAAGACTCGCGGCATCCGCTGCAGGTTCCGGTGAACCGAAGCTCCAGCTCCCCCTCCCGGTTCCGCCCAATGCTCACGTGTTGTTCGTTGTCCCATCCGGGAAGGAACAGCCCGGACACCCGTCCCTTTGTCTTAGCCATGCTCCCTCCGTGACTCGTTCGCGCTCACCCTCGGGGGCCATATTATATCCCGCCAACGCCCAGATGGAAGGAAAGAGGTTGGCGTGAATTCGGGAGGATGTGGATCGTCCCGGCCGGGAAATCGAAGGCCACCAGCGTCCCCTCGGGAAAGAGTCCGTGCTCGAGCGGGCTGTAACTCACCGCGAGCAGGGTGTTCCCCTCCCAGTCAATCTCGTATTCGGCCGTGGGTCCCAGATAGGTGGCCCGTCGTATGATCCCGGTAAATGGCCCGCTCGCGGCGCCGACACCGGCGGCTGGAGCGAGTCGGATCGTCTCCGGTCGCACGACCACGACCACGGCCTCTCCCGCCTGAACCCCCCCCGGCTGAAACGGGATTTCCAGCGACCGTCCCCGGACGTCGATCGTGAGGCCATCCGGCGCAATGGCCTTCACCTGTCCCTCCAGGAAGTTCACCCGCCCGATGAAATCGGCGACAAAGCGGTTCGCCGGGCGGGCGTAGATCTCCAGGGGCGTCCCGACTTGCTGGACCCGCCCCCCCTCCATGACGACAATGCGGTCTGACAGGGCCATGGCTTCGGCCTGGTCATGAGTCACGTAGATGCTGGTAATGCCCAGGCGCCGCTGAAGCTTTCGCACCTCGCCCCGCATCTGCTCGCGGAGCTTGGCGTCCAGATTCGAGAGGGGCTCGTCGAACAGCAGGACCCGCGGCTCCGTGATGATAGCCCGGGCCAGGGCAACCCGCTGCTGCTGTCCGCCGGAGAGCTGCTCCGGCGACCGGTGCTCCAGCCCGGACAGCTCGACGAGTTCCAGGATGCTGCGGACCCGAGAGGCGATGTGATCCCGGGGGATGCCGCGCATCTCGAGGCCGAAGGCGACGTTCTGGGCCACGGTAAGGTGGGGGAAGATGGCGTAGCTCTGGAAGACCATGGCGGAGTTTCGCCCGTGGGGCGGCTGATGGGTCACGTCCTGCCCATCCATAAGAACCCGGCCGGCGGTGGGCGATTCGAATCCGGCCACGATCCGGAGCGCGGTGGTCTTCCCGCAGCCGGAGGGGCCCAGGAGGGTCACCAGCTCTCCCGCCTTGACCACCAGGCTCATGTCGTCCACGGCGGTGACGACGCCTCCCGGCCGTTGGGGATCCTCGAACACCTTCGTCACTTTCTCCAATACCACGCTCATGATTCACTCATCGGGGTCAAGATCCGCCAGATTGAGAATCCAGCCAACCTCAATGGGAACCATAGATTTCATAGATTACGCAGACCCCCCTCCCTTCCCCTCCCCCTCGGAGGGGGGAGGGGTTGGGTGGGGGTGAAATCTGCCCAATCTGCGCCCCTCGGCCCACCCACCGACGGGGCTCGGGGCCCTGAGCCTGTCGAAGGGTAATCTGCGGATCCATAAGAGTCCCTAGCCGAAGGCGGCTTGATACCGGTACTCGAACACCCGGCCCAGGATCAGCCGGATGATCCCGATGGCCAGGAGGATGATGAGGATCAAAAGGACGCTGAAGGCGGCGGCCGCGCCGAGGCGGCCCGCCTCGGTCTGGGACAGGATCTGCACCGTCATCAGGTTCCAGTCGGCCGAGACCAGGAAGATGGCGGCGCTGATGGCGGTCATGGCCCGGACAAAGGAAAAGACCAGGCCCGAGAAGAAGGCCGGAACGAGCAACGGCAGCGTGATCCGCCGGAAGGTCCTCTGGGTGGAGGCTCCCAGGTTCGTGGCCGCCTCCTCGATGGCCGGGTCGATCTGCCGCAGGCTGGCCAGCCCCGACTGGATGCCGACCGGGACATAGCGGAACACGAAATTGGCGATCAGGATCAGGGCGGTCCCCGTGAGGAGGAGGGGCCGCTGGTTGAAGGCCAGGATGTAGCCGATGCCGATGACGGTGCCGGGGACGGCGAAGTTCAGGATGGAGACGAACTCCATGGTCTGCCGCCCCGGGAAGCGCCGGCGGATCACCAGGAAGGCGATGGCCATGCCCAGGAGGCCGGCCAGGGGGCTCGACGTCACGGCGATGATCAGGGTGTCTTGGATCGCCTGCGCTCCCACGCCGAACACGTAGCCGAAGTTCCGGAGCGTCATTCGATGGTCGGCGCCCCACGCCCGCGAGAACGCGCCCACCAGGATCGTCGCATAGAAGAGCAGGACGAACAGGGACACGGCCAAGCAGGTCGCGAAGAGGGCCCACTGCATGGGGCGGCTCACCGCCCGGATCACCGCCCGGGTAGGCTTGCCGGTGACGGTCACATACCGCTTTCGCGAGACCCAGTACCGTTGGATCAGGAAGGCGGTCACCGATGGCACCAACAGGACCACGGCCAGCGTGGCCCCGCCGGACAGATCGTACATCCCGGTGACCTGCAGATACACCTGGACCGATAGGACGGGGAAGCCGCTTCCGCCCAGGATGAGGGGGTTGCCGAAGTCCGCGATAGACTCGATGAACAGGATCAGGAGGGCGCTGGCGATCCCGGGGAGGCAGAGGGGAAAGGTCACGCGCGTGAAGGCCCGCCACCGGGTGGCCCCGAGGTTCATGGCGGCGTCCTCCAGCGTGCCGCCCAGGGATTCCAGAACGCCGCGCAGGGTGAGGTAGGCCACCGGGAAGAAGGTGAAGACCTGCGCGAGGAGCAATCCCCGCAAGCCGTAGATGGCGAACTCCTGCAGGCCCAGGAGCTGTCGGGTGATCAGGCCGTTGTTGCCGAAGAGCAGGATGATGGCCAGCGCGCTGACGAAGGGCGGAGAGATGATGGGCAGGATAGCGGCCAGCGTAAGAAACGCCTTCCCGGGGACATCGGTCCGCGTCAGGGTGAAGGCGAAGAGAAACCCGATGGCCGTTCCCGCGACGGCCGTGAGGACCCCCATGAGCAGGCTATTCAGGAACGCCTGGCGGATGAACCAGCTTCCCAGGAATTCCCGGAAGAGGCGCGGGGAGAAGGCGCCGTCGGGGAACAGGCTGACCATCAGGACCCGCACCAGCGGGTACAGGATAAAGAGCAGAAGCAACCCGAAGATCCCCGCGACGGCCGCGGCGAGCAGGGGCTCAGCCCAGAGCCGCCGGAGGTCCCGGAGCGACTGGCTCCACCATCGGGCGAGAGACCGGGTTCCCACCGGGGGTCGTTACTTGGGGGCGCGCAGGACCTCGTTGATCCAGCGATCCACCAGCCGCTTCTTCTCCTTCCCGGCCCAGATGGCATCATAGTTGATGGTCGGGATCTCCTCGAAGGCGGGGAGCCCCTTGGCCAGCTTGGCCTTGGGATGCACCGGGAAGAAATAGGTCTTGGCGTCGGTCAGGGCGGCCTGTCCGGGCAGGGAGATCGCCCAGTCCACCAGCTTCTTGGCCAGCTCGGGTCGCGGCGCCCCCTTCAGGATGGAGATGGCGGGCGCCTCGAAGCCCACGCCCTCCTTGGGGAAGGTGATCTTCAACGGGTAGCCTTCCTCGATGAGCTGGAGGAAGGCCGGCGTGAACTGGATCCCGACCCCCGCCTGGCCGATGGCGGCGGCCTTGGACGGCGCGGTGCCGCTCTGGGTGTAGGTCTGCATGCTGGGATTCAATTTCTTCAGGTAGTCGAAGGCCTTGTCCTCGCCCAGGATCAAGACCAGGGCCGCCACCATGTTGTACCCGGTCCCGGAGGTTTGCGGGCTGGGGGCCTGCACCTGGGCTTTCAACTCCGGCTTGAGCAAGTCGGCCCAGGAGGCGGGCGCCTCCACGCCCTTCTGCTTCAGGACGTTCAGGTTCGAGGCGAAGCCCAAGGGGTTCATGTAGAAGGAGGTCCAGTAGCCCTCGGGGTCCTTGAACTTGGCCGCGAGGTCCTTGGCGTTGGGCGAGACGTAGGGCTGGGAGAGCCCCTTCTCCTTCAGCACGACATGGTTCTCGCTGGGCGCGCCGAACCAGAGATCGGCCTGGGGGTTGTTCTTCTCCGCCTCGATCCGGGCCACCGCCGGACCCGAGGAGAGGAAGGTGAAGCGCACCTTCACTCCCGTCGCTTTGGTAAAGGCGTCCAGGAGCTTCTTGGCATTTTCCTCATCCACGCTGGAGTAGACGACGAGCGGGTCCTGCGCCGACGCCAGTCCGGGAACGAGCAAACTCACGACCAGAAGCCAACTCAGCAACCAGCGACAGTTCATGGCGTCCTCCGTGGAGTGGAGTGCACTTGACTCCCTGCCAGCACTTCCCTCAGCTCCCGATGGCCAGCGGAAGTTCCGTACGCTCGCCGGTTGCCTCGTTGATTACCAGGAGCGTTCCCGAATCCCCGCGACGGAGCTGCTCGTTTGCGTTCAGAAGCTCAATGCCATAGATCGTCCCGTCGGGCGCGAGATCCACAGACAATTCGTCGCTCACACGGACCGACTCGACGTCTTGGCGCTTCTCGCGAAGGCGGATGTACGCGATGTTGTGCCGGGGGTCATATGTAACTCTCATCGTGCCCTCCCCTGGATTCCCTCAGAAGAACCGGGCGATCACCGTGATCACCAGCCAGTCGCTTCCCTCCCGAACGGCATAGACTTCCACTTGCTTTGTGCTGTACTGCTTGCCGCGCCACCGGCCGCTGAAGGGGAAGTTGCGCCGAAATCCATTCCGGACGAACCTCGCCGGGAACTGCTCCCCGCTTGCTACGGTGGCTTGTTCCTCATCTTCGGTGACGCCCCGTTCCTCCATTCGTTCACGGGCGTGTGGGTGAAGGCGAACCACCATCCCACTGTCCCTCCGACCGCTTGGGAAAGGGGCTACCCTTGAGAGAGGAGGCATGGGGCTTACATTGGCTTCATATACCGGTCGGCGTTCCGTGTCAAGATTGGGGCGGTGACCCCCTTCATCAATGGACACAACGGAATAGGTCTAGTCAGACGACGTGCCAGGAGGGATGGGTGCGGGCGGCGGCGCGGAGGCGGCGGGGGAGCCAATCTTTCAGGTCCGGGCTGAGATACCTCACGGGATAGAGACAATCGCCGTCCTGGCGGATCACGCCCTCGCCCTTGGCGCGTTCGGCCAACGGGGAAAAGGGGAGGATCCGGATCCCGGCCGAGAGCTGGACGTGGAAGGGGTTCAGATGGGCGAGGAGGTCCAGGGTTCGCTCCACGGTATCCCGGGATTCGCCGGGCCGACCGAAGACGGCCGTGGCGAGGAGGGAGACCCCGGTGGCGCACAGCGGCTCCGCCGTGGCGGCGAACTGGGCCAGATGCCAGTCGAAGTCGCGGAGGGGTTCCTGGAGCGGTCCGGGGCCGGCGAGGAGGGCCATCCGGCAGCCCGCGTCACACATGAGGCGGGCCAACTCATTGTCCATGGAACCCGGTTGAACTCCCGTCGCCCATTCGAGCCCCAGCCGCGCTTCCTGCAGGGCCCGGCAGAGAGCCTTGGCTTCGGGCAAGGGCACGTTGAATCCCGAGTCGGCCAGAAACACCCGCCGAATGCCCAGCCGCGTCCTCAGGTCCCGAAGATCATCGAGGAGGGCGGGAATCGGGCGAGGGACTGGGCCCGGCATCGCCGTCATTGGAGTGGGCCCCGCGGTCCGGATGTACGGCCACAGCTTGGTTAGGACCGAGACGCTGTACCCCGCCGCCTTGTATTTCTTGAGGTCAAAAGCGTCGTAGTGCGGTGTCACCGCCGGGCTCTCCCAAGGACCCAACGGGTTCACCTGGAGCGTCGTGCCGTCCCGATAGGTGAGGCCGGGGAGATCGTTCCAGGGTTTGCCGCCCTCCAGACGCTCGGCCAGCGCCAGGAAGCTTCGGCTGGCGTCCCCTGCCAGGAGGTAGTCCGGTTCCAGCGCGGCAAAGGCCTCGCGCGGCAGCAGGCTGACCGCTGGCCCGCCCAAGACGATGGGCGCCCGACTTGCCTGTCGGCAGGTGCGGATCCAGGACCGGACCTCCGGCAGGACACTCCGCACCCCGCCCAGGAGGCGGGACACCCGGGGTCCGCCGAAGGCATCCAGGTTGCGGACGGACATCCCGATGAGATCGGGCCAGGACTGCCGGATGGCCCGGCGGATCGCCTGGCGGGGCGCGCGTTCGAACATGAGGTCCAGGACATGGACGGCGTGGCGGCTCCCCTGCAGGACACCCAGCAGGATGGCCAGGCCGAGGGGGATCGGCCGGACGGGGAAGCTCCCGACGAATCGGTCGTGGCGATTGGCGCTGATGAGCAGGATGCGCATTGGCCCGCGCGGAATGGCGAGTTCCTACGAAAGGAGGCGGGGGATTCCGGTGGCGGCATCCACGGTGGCACAGCTCACCGCAGGCGTATTGAACGCCTAGCCGATGCGACCCTGGGCATCCACCAGGATCACGCCCCCGTCTCCCTGCGTCATCCGGGCAAGACCGGCGATGGCCTCCCGAGCCGCCTGCATGGGGTCCATCCCGTCGGCGAGCCGATCCACCACGGATCGGACCGGGGTCGCGCGAATAATGCACTCGCCGTTGCCGGTGCACGCGGCGGCCCCCCGCCCGTCCTCGGCATAGGTCCCGCATCCGATGAGGGCGCTGTCGCCGCCGCCGCCCGGGACCTTTTGCGCCATCCCCCCGGTCGAGGTCGCCACGCCTCCAGCGCGGCAAGCTTCATCCCCTGCTCCCGCGCACTCTGGAGGTCCTCGGGGGGTTTTCCGGTGCCTCCGTGCAGGAGGATGGTGGCTCTGACCATGGACGTCATTTCCCGGCGGCGAAGGTCTCGGCCATGCGGATGCGCTCCGCCACGGGCGGGTGGGTGTAGAGCAGCCAGACCACGGCCCGGGGCGGAACAAGATCGGCCAGGTTGGATCTGGCGAGCTGCACCTCTGCGCGAATGAAGGCCGCGGCATTGCCCGTGAGTTCCAGGGAGGCCCGGTCCGCCTCCCGCTCGAAGCGGCGGGAAATCCCCGTCTGGAGGGGCAGGCTCACCAGGTTCACCACAAAGAGCACGAGGAGTAAGAGGGGGAGGCCGGCGATGTCCGCGGGGCCGGTGAGGTAAGCGGCCCCCCGGCGCGCCGCCCACTCCAGGACGCGGGCGCCACACCAGAGGGCGACTCCCATGCCCAGCAGGCTCAGACCGATTCCTTTCCAGATGTGGGCGAGCTTCCAGTGGCCGATCTCGTGGGCGAGCACCAGCTCCACCTCGTCGGGCCCGCTCCCCGTGATCAGGGTGTCGTAGAGCACGATCCGTTTGGTGCGGCCCAGCCCGGTGAAGTACGCGTTGCCCTTCTTGGTCCGTCGGCTGGCGTCCATCTCGTACACCTGGTCCACGGGGATCCCCGCCCGCCCCGCCAGGGCGATCAGCCGCTGGCGCAGGTCGGCATCGCGCAGGGGCTGGATCGTGTGGAACAGGGGATCGATGACGACGGGTGCCACGGCGACGAGCAGGACCGTGGCGATCCCGGCCAGGGCCCAGGCGGGAAGGACCCAGTGGCTGGGGTACCTGCGCCAGAGCAGGGCGAGGAGAGAGCCCAGGGGGACCGCCAGGAGCAGCACGATCAGGGCCGCCTTGGCCCGATCCAGGAACCAGGCCGCACGTGTCTGGGTGGAGAGGCCAAAGGCGTGCTCGCGGACGAATCCCGCGTAGTAGCCGAGGGGCAGGGTGAGCAGCTCGAAGGCCAGGACTAGCATGGCGATGTAGATGGCCACGGCCGCGGCGGGCTGAGCCGGTGCCAGGCGCACGGCCAGGGTGCGGAGGGCGGCCGAGGCCGGCGTCACGGCGAGAATGACGAGGACCAAGAGGCGGAGGGCCGTCCCGCCTGCAAAGAGCCAGTACCGGCCGCCCGTGTACGCCCGTCCACGGGCGATGTCCTCGGGCGTAAAGTGGGCCAGGACCTCGGGCGGGGTGTTCGCCGGCGTCGAGGCCGCCCAAGCCGGGGATGGGAGAGGAGAAGGCGTCACCACCAGGATGGCAGTCAGGGAAACGAGAAGCAGGATCGGACCGGATACCGATCGCGCCATCATCGTGCCGCATGGCTCGGTCGTCGGCACCCGGCGCCCAGCTCACGCATCAGTTCAGCATGCCCAGCAGACGGTGGAGCTCCCGCCGGGCCGCCACATACTTGGGCTCGATCTTCAGGGCGTGCTTCAACTCCTCCACCGCCTCCTGCACCTTGCCCTGCTTCCTGTACACCCGGGCGAGGTTCATGTGGGGGTAGTGACGGGGCTCGTACCGGGGGGCCTCCATCGCCTTGCGAAGCCAGGGCACGGCTTCGTCGTGGCGCCCGAGCTCGATCAGGTAGGCTCCGATATCGTTATACGGGTTGCCGAAATCCGGATCCACCTGGATGGCAACCTTGCATTCGCGGATGGCCTCGTCGTAGTTACCCTGGTGGCTGTAGGCCCAGCCGAGGAAGGTGTGGGCCTCGGCCGTCGGGCACAGTTCGATCGAATGCCGGTAGTGGCGGATGGCCGTCTCGAGGTCGCCCCGCATCTGGGCCTCGTAGCCCTTGCGGAAATACTCTTCGGCCTCCTGCAGCCACGTCTGATCTCCCACCCCCTACCCTCCCTCGCCCGAGGCAATGGTGTTGCGGATCGGTCACTCAGGCCGCTGTTCTACAAGCTCGCCGTCCAGGGTGACGGCAAAGCGCATCCGATGCCCTGCCCGGTCGAAGGCGCGCAGGGAGATGCGGCTTCCACCCGCCTGGAGAACGGGAGGAGGCGCCTGCACGAAGAAGTCGCCATCTTCTTTCCAGAACCGGTGACGCTCGGGCAAGAGGAAGAGGGGGCGCAGGTTGGTCCCGTCCAGGTTCACGGCAAACAGGCCCGGAGGGACGACATCCCCTTGCTCATCCACGTCCCGATAGAAGTAGACCTCGCCCCGCACCTCGTGAAGGACCGGATACGATCCGGCCGCCAGCAGGATGCGGCTTCGGCCGTCCGCGGAGAACCGTTCGATCCGCTCGATCGTCCGTTCCACGTTGGGGTCTTTGATGGGGCGCTCGGAATCCACCTGGGCGATGAACCACTCTCCGTGAGTGGCCCAGATGGGCCGTCCCTCAATAGGGCCCAGCCGGCGCGTGGCCTTCCAGCCATCCTGGACGACCCAGAGATCCCGCGACACCGCACCCTCGGCGGTAAGGCGCAGGTTGACGATCAGCAGGGGGTCTCCCCGGGGGGAGCGGTACTCCTCCCGGGTCACGGACACCAGGTCGGTGCGGACGAAGCCGTGGAGTTCATCGGTGACCCGGACCTTGACCCACAGGTCCCCGTGCTCGTCGAAGATGTACAGGGGATTTCCCTTGCCGGGCTTGCGGCCGATGATCTCATACATCTCACCGGGGCGAGTGGTCTTGATGGCCTTCCCCGACGTCTGGGGCGTCTGGCGGATGGAGACGTCCCGCCCAAGGATCAGGGCATCCACCGCGTGAGCGTGTCCGGCGAAAAGACCCCCCACCCAGAGGGGCAAGAGGAGCACCCATCCACCGGCGGACATCCGGAACAACCGGGTCGTCCAAGACCGGGCAGGGCACTCACGCACGCCCATCGGCGGCGGCGCTCCTGGGTGATTCGGCGGCTCCGTATGCTCGGTTCGCAAGGTGTCCAATCGTCAGTGGCCTGCATGTGAGAGGCAGCCCTACGCCGGGCGGTAGCATGGCGGAAAGGTGTGGCAAAGTCAATTATCAGATCGCTGTCTTGGCAATCCCGCCGTCGGCGGGACAATTGGGCAGCCCCGCGGGACGCGGGGCAACTTGGAACTCCGGGTTGCCCGATTGCCATTCATGCCGTCCGGTTCAAGAGGGCGGTGAATTCCGCTTCATCCAGGGTCGTGACGCCCAGACGCTTGGCGTCCTCGACCTTGGACCCGGGATCTTTTCCCACGATGACATAGTCCGTCTTCGTGCTGACCGAAGAAGCCACGCGGCCGCCCAGCCGCTGGATTACGGCCCTGGCCTCGTCACGCGTCATGCTCTCTAGTCCTCCGGTCAGGACAAAGCTCTTCCCCAGGAAGGGCTTCGGCCCGGCCGAGGCTTCCTCCTCCATCGTGACCCCCGCCTCCTGGAGGGCGGCGATGAGACGACGGTTCTCCGGCTGCTGGAAAAAGCGGGCCACGCTGGCTGCAATGCGTGGGCCGATCCCGTGGACGGCCGCCAACTGGTCTTCCGTGGCCCGGGAGAGCCTGTCCATGCTGCCGAACTCCGCTGCCAGGATCCGAGCCACGTTTTCTCCCACGTAGCGGATGCCCAGGGCGAAAAGCAGGCGGGCCAGCCCCCGGGACTTGCTTCCCTGGATGGCGGTGTGCAGGTTGGTGGCCGATTTCTCCGCCAGGCGCTCCAGTTCCGCGAGCTGGTTCACGGCGAGGCCGTACAGATCGGCGAAATTCCGGACGAGTCCTCGGTCCACGAGCTGCTCCACCACGGCTTCGCCCAGGTGCTCGATATCCATGGCGCGGCGGCTGCCGTAATGGAGCAGGCCCTCCTTGAGCTTGGCGGGACAGGCGGCATTGATGCACCGGGAGACGACTTCCCCCTCGGGCCGGAACGCTGCCGAGCCGCACTCGGGGCACTCGGCGGGAAAGACGAATGGCTTCGCGTCCGGCGGCCGCCGTTCCTTCACCACCTGGAGGATGTGGGGGATCACATCTCCGGCCCGCTCCAGGATCACGGTGTCTCCCTCGCGGACGTCCAGTCGCTTGATCTCGTCGGCATTGTGCAGCGTGGCCCGGCTGATGGTGGCGCCGGCGATCTCCACGGGGTCCAGCAGGGCCGAGGGGGTCAGCGCCCCCGTCCTCCCCACGTTCACCAAGATCTTCCGGATGACGGTGGTGGCCTGCTGGGCGGGGAACTTGTAGGCCACGGACCAGCGGGGGTGATGGGTGGTCGATCCCAATCGGCGCTGCTGGTCCAGGCAATCCACCTTGATCACCACGCCGTCGGCGTCGTAGCCCAGGCTCGCCCGGTCCCGTTCCAGCTCGGCGCAGGTGGCGATGACCGCCTCGATGTCGGGGCAGTGCCGCGAGCGGGGATTCACCTTGAACCCCGCCTCGGCCAGCGCCCGCAGCGCCTTCCAGTGAGTGGTGAGCGGGTTCGGCTGCGCGTCGCTCACCGCGTAGATGAAGATATCCAGGGAGCGCCTCGCGGTGATGCCGGAGTCCTTCTGGCGGAGCGATCCGGCCGCAGCATTCCGCGGGTTGGCGAAGGGCTCCTCCCTCTCGGTCTCCAGCGTCCGGTTGAGCTGCTCGAAGGCCTGGCGGCCCATAAAGACCTCTCCCCGGACTTCCAGGACGTCCAGGTCCGCCAGCCGGCCGCGAAGACGCAGGGGGATCGTCCGGACTGTTTTGAGATTCTGGGTGATCTCCTCGCCCAAGCGGCCGTCGCCGCGCGTGGCCCCCCGGACGAGGCGTCCCTTTTCGTACAGCAGGGCCACGCCCAGGCCGTCCACCTTGGGCTCGCAGACGTAGGCGAAGGTCTCGCCGGGTAGAGCCCGCTGGAGGCGGGCCTCGAATTCTCGGATCTCGTCGGTGGTATAAGCGTTGTCCAGGCTGAGCATCGGCACGCGGTGCTGGACCGAGGCGAAGCCTTCGGCCACGGCGCCGCCGATGCGCTGGGTGGGGGAGTCGGGGGTGATCAGCTCCGGGTGGGTTGCCTCCAGCTCCTTGAGCTCGTTGAACAGGCGGTCGTATTCGGCGTCTGAGATCTCGGGCCGGTTCAGGATGTAGTAGCAGTAATTGTGGTGGTGCAGCAGCGCGCGAAGATTCTCGGCCCGGGCGGCGGGATCCTTTTTCTTGGCAGGCATAGCGTTGTCCCCTGCCTTTCTTGTAACAGAATCCCCGTTGCTTGACAAGGCGGCCGACCGCCCCTCGGGGAACCCCCGGACCGTGCGGCAACCCCCGGGTGCGGTTCGAATACCTGCAGGGCGCGATCAGCTCCGGGGTATCAGGGATGGGATACGGAAGCTCGGCGAGGAACGTCAGGAGATGGAAGCCGCGAGGGTTGGGTGAATGCGGCGTAAGGAGAAATCGAACTTTTCGAGCAACGTCCCCCTCTCCCCCTCTGGGTGTCGAGGATTACGCCCACGGCGCTTTCCTGGGCAGTCCAGGCGCCTTGCGGATTCCTTTGGACACCTCACGAGGAAAGGGAACCGCATCTTTGCCGAGAGAGGGCAGCTTCTTGAGCAAGTCAGGAAGCTCACCAAGCCTTCGCATGACCGGGGAGGTCGCGGGCGTGAGATGAGCGATGGCCTTGCCCCCTCTTGCGATCGTGTAGCGGTCGCCGCGGAAGCCAACCTTGTTGAGCAAATCCGAGAAGTGCCGGGCGGCCTCAGTAGCCGAGATGGTCTTTCCCATGGCTTTCACCCCCCTGAGCCAGCGGCAATCATTTCTGATTTTCCGATTTCACACAACTTTGGCGTGTCTTCACCGGCCGGGTGGTTGCAGAGGCCGGGCACGCCTGGACGCACAGAGACCAAAATGCATTGACGGGTCAGCGTTGGCAGGCTATCAAGGCGGGACCTAAGCAATGACCAATGTGGAATGAATGACCAATGACCAATGACCAATGCGTACCCTGATCTCTGAACGCATTGGTCATTGAGAATTGGTCATTGGGATTTTCGGCGGGTGGGCACGGGCTTGGAGGAGATTGTGAGGAGTCGCGGAGGAAGACCGACGGAGGCGGGCCTCCATTACGGCTGGATCGTGACGGGGGTGACGTGCCTGGCCCTCTTGGTGGCGGCCGGCGTGCGATCATCCTTTGGGGTCTTCGTCCATCCGCTCCAGCAGGAATTCGGCTGGGATCGCTCCGCGATCTCCGTGACCGCGGTGCTGAGCATGCTGCTCTACGGGGGCCTGGGCCCACTGGCCGGGCGGTTGGCGGATCGCTACGGGCCGAAGGTGGTCTTGGTGGGGGGCGTGCTCCTGAGCGGGATCGGGGTCCTGGCATCCAGCACCATGTCGCGAATCTGGCAGTTTCACCTGTACTATGGACTCATCACCTCGATTGGCGCCGGTGGGGCGGCCACGGTGACGGCCGCGGCCATGGCCTCCCGCTGGTTCGTGGAGCGCCGGGCCTTCGTCATCGGCCTGACGGGCGCCGCGATGTCGGCGGGGCAACTCATGATCCTGCCGCTGGCCGCGTATCTCGAGCAGGCATATGGCTGGCGCTGGAGCTTCGCCGGGTTGGGGCTGATCCTCGCCCTGCTGATCCTCCCGGTGACGGCGCTCTTCTTTCGGAATGACCCGGCGGAGGTGGGGTTGAAACCCTACGGGGTCGTGATCGGGGGTGCAGAGGGTGCTGTGCCGACGGAATCGCTCCGAGGGACCTCCCTCATCGAGGCGGCGCGCCACTCGGGGTTCTGGCTGCTGGCGGGATCGTTCTTCGTCTGCGGCTATACCAGCACGGGACTGATCGGTGTCCACCTGATCCCGCACGCCGTGGACCATGGTTTTCCAAGCCTGACGGCATCGGCCGCCATGGGCTTGATGGGGGCCATGAACGTCGTCGGCACGTTGGCCTCGGGGTACCTCTGCGACCGCTACGGGAAGCGGATTCCCCTGGCGCTCTACTACTTCCTTCGGGGTCTGTCCCTCTTTTTCCTGCCGATGGTTGGTAACGTCGTGGAGCTGAATCTGTTCGCCATCGTCTTTGGCTTGAACTACATCTCCACCGTGCCGCCCACGGCCACCCTGACGGCCGATCTGTTCGGGAAGCGATCGGTCGGGATGCTGTATGGCTGGATCTTTTTCAGCCACCAGATCGGGGCCGCCCTCGCCTCCTACCTCGGGGGACTGGTATACGACTGGACCTGCGCCTACGACTGGGCGTTCATCTCGGCCGGCATCCTGGGAGTCCTGGCCGCCGGGCTGGTCCTCGCCATCCGGGAGCCTACGCGGAGAGTCCCGACGGCCTCATCCGTCGGAATCGTCCCGGCGACTGCGGGCTGAGCGCCTGTCTCTTCCCCCGGGCGTCGGGACCGAAGCACCTACCACTCTCGGGTGCGGGCGAGTAGCCAGGGGAGATTGCAGGACACCTGGCCAGTGTGGGCAATGTTCTCGGTTGTCTGCGTGACGAGGATTCTCCGATCCGCCTTGATGAGGTCGGCCGTCCGGTTCAGCCTTGCCAAATCCTGCGGGTCTGGGGCGGTGGTCAGTTTCACCTCCACCGCCCACACACTCCTGCCGAAGTCCAATACCAGGTCGATCTCATGCTGGTCGCTGGTGCGCAGGAAGAATGCCTCGCACTGACGACCCGCCTGCTGCAACGCCCCCAGAACCTGCTCGATGACAAACCCCTCCCAGCTAAGACCCACCCACGGCTTTCCAAGGAGATCACCCTCATCCACGACGTTCAGCACGGCGTGCAGGAGGCCCGTGTCTCTCCAGTAGATCTTCGGGCTTTTGACCAGGCGTTTGCCGAGATGGGCATGATAGGGTGGGAGCCGGCGGATCAGGAAGGCCCCCACCAGGAAATCCAGGTACGAGTTCACGGTGTGGTAGGACAGGCCGAGGCTCTGGCCCACCTGGGAGGCGTTCCACGGATGGGCGTGGGCCACCGCGAGCATCTTCAGGAGACGCAACGTGACCTGCGGTTTCGCCGGCAGACCCCACGCCGGGAGATCCCGCTGGGCCAGCAGGTCTAGATAGTCGAGCTGCCATTGTGGGAAGCGCCCCGGTCGGAGCGCCCCGCCCTCCGGATACCCTCCTCGGCACCAGACCCTGATCAGCGGGGCCCTGGGAAGCTCATTGGCCAGGAGCGGGGTCAGCTCGACCAAGGAGAGCCTCCCGGCGAGGGACTCGGAAACCTGAACCATCAGGGAGGGGGAGACGGACCCCAGGATGAGGAACCGGCCCGTGCGGGCCCGATCTGCATCAATAGCTCCCCGAAGCCTGGGGAATACCTCCGGCCAGGTCTGCGCTTCGTCCAGGATGATCAGGGATCTACTCGTCTGGACAGAGCCCCACTGAAGGTCCAGCCGGAGTCGGTCGGATGCCTGCTCCAGATCGAAGTACGTCCCGCGGAGAGACCGGGCCAGCGTTGTCTTGCCGGCCTGGCGCGGGCCGACCAGCGCCACAGCGGGATACTGGCGGAGGCGCCGCCGGATCAGCCCTGCGACCTTTCGCTGCACCATGTTTTGCATTATAGAAACGTATTTCTAATGTGCAAGACAATTTTCTCGCCAGGGAAACGCGACGCGGGGCCCTGTCCGGTGCCACCCTCCGCCGGTCGGACAATCTTCAGGCTATGGCAAAGCTTACAACGACGAGGGATCAGGTAGGAAGGAGAAGACCGAGGATCAGGTCAGGTTTATAAAGCTGAGACGTCCCCTTTTCGTTCGGGGGGCGGCGACGAAGGCGGGGCACGCGGCGGGCGCGGGGCCACATGTCTGCGGAGCTCTCGACGGCGATGGGGCCGGACAGGAAGCAGCCTGCGCCAGGCCCGCGCCCGCGTCGGCGCGACCTTTCCGGAATCCAAAAGCGTTCCGCAGTTCTGTGCTTGGCTGTTCGGCAGTTCCGGTGACCGAGGAACAACCGAACCACCCAATCCGCCGTAGGCGGAAACCGTCGAACGCATTTAGCCCCGATCCGAAAAAGAGGGTAGAATCGACGTCTCCCCTCTATGCGAGCTCCCGTGGAGGGAAATAGCCGTAGCCCCCCAAAGTGGTCCTGAGTTCCCGCTGACCTATTCCTTCTGCGCCGCTCTCTCGGCCTCTCCCCGGGGCATTGGGCCTCAGCGGAATTTCGGATCGGGGTTAGGTTTTCGGCCGTCTCCAGATCAGCAGGGAGTGCTCGCCCTCCTGCACCAGCTCGCCCCGCTGGTTGAACATCTGGCCCCGCTCCCAGATGATGCCCCGGTCGGGCTTGGAGGTGCTTTCGCGCAACTTGGTGATTCGGAACTTCACGTGGACCGTGTCCCCGATCAGGATCGGTCCCGTGAACTTCCAGTTCCATTCCAGCGAGGCAATGTAGCGCGTCTCGGCAAAGGCCGGGATCCGCTTCTTCAGGCCCTCGACAAGGCTGAGGCCCAGCATGCCGTGGGCGATCCGGGTCTTGTAGGCCGACTCGCGCTTGGAGAACTCCTCGCTGGTGTGGATCTCGTCCCAGTCACCCGACAGCATGGCAAAGGTGGTCACGTCCGTCTCAGTGATCGTGCGGGTGGGTGAGGTCCATTCCTGCCCGACCTGGAAATCCTCGAAATAAACGGCCATTGGTTCTCCTCCGCATAGGCCCCGCCGATTTGATTAGGTGGGGGCGAATTTATCCCCCAGCGCCCGGAGGTGTCAATGACCAGAACACATCGGCGCTCGTATGGCTGCCAGCCGGGCCGGTCAATTTCCTTGACGCTGAGCGCCGGAATCCGGAAAATAAAGCCTTATTCGTCCTCCGGCGATTCTGATCCCATTGTAGAAGGAGCCGTCATCATGACCCTTCCCGAATTCAGCCTGGCGGACAAGATCGCCTTCGTGACCGGGGCGGGTCGCGGCCTGGGGCGGGCCGGCGCCCTGGCCCTGGCCCGGGCCGGGGCCCATGTGGCGCTGGTGGCCCGCACGCGCAGCCAGCTCGAGGAGACGGCCGCGGCCGTGGAGCGGCTGGGGCGGAAGACCCTGGTGGCCGTGGCGGACATCCGAAACGGCGAGCAGATCGAGGCGACCGTGCGAGCGACCGTGGAGGCCTTCGGTCGCATCGACATCCTGTTCAATAATGCCGGGACCAACGTGCGGAAGCCGGTGGTGGAGATGACCGACGAGGACTGGCATACGATCATCGACACGAATGTGAAGGGGATCTTTCTGGTGGCCCGCGCCGTGGCCCGGCAGATGATCGTCCAGAAGAGCGGGCGCATCATCAACATGTCCTCTATGTCGGCGATCTCGCCGGAACTGAACAAGGTGGTCTATGCCTCCAGCAAGGGGGCGGTTTCGCAGTTCACCAAGGGCCTCGCGCTGGAACTGGCGCCCCATGGGATCACGGTGAACGCCATCGCCCCCGGCTACATGATGACACCGCTGGTCCAAGGGTACCTGGAGGCGGACGCGGAGCGGTACCGGCGAATCCTCCAGCGCATTCCCCTGGGACGGGTCGGGCAGCCGGAGGAGATCGGGGGCGCCCTCGTGTTCCTGGCCTCGGACGCCGCCCGATTCATTACCGGGGCGACAATCGCCATCGACGGGGGCTGGACCGCCTCGTAGGGAGGGATCGGCCTGGGCTGGAGGGAAAATTCATGAGGAGGCGAAACGTGTTCGCGTCGCGTGCGTGGCTGATGATCTGGGTCTGTGGGATGCTCCTGGGGTTTGCCCTTCCCACCGGCAGCGCGGAAAAGGAGAAGAAAGTGAGCGAACCACTGTATGCGACGTTCAAGACCGGCATGGGTGAAATCGTGGTGCGGCTCTTCGAAGACAAGGCGTCCAAGACGGTGGAGAACTTCGTCGGGCTGGCCACCGGGACCAAGGAGTGGACGGACCCCAAGACCGGGCAGAAGGTGAAGCGGCCGCTCTACAATGGGACGATCTTCCACCGGGTCATCCCGAATTTCATGATCCAGGGCGGCGACCCGCTCGGCCGCGGGACGGGCGGGCCGGGCTATCGGTTCAACGACGAGTTTCACCCGGATCTCAGACACAACAAGCCGGGCATCCTATCCATGGCCAACGCCGGCCCCAATACCAACGGCAGCCAGTTCTTCATCACGACCGTCCCCACGCCGCACCTGGACAACCGCCACTCGGTCTTCGGCGAGGTCGTGAAGGGTCAAGAGGTGGTCGTGGCGATTGGCAACGTGCCGCGCGGTCCCGGCGATCGGCCGCTGAAGGATGTAGTCCTCCAAGAGGTCGTCATCTCCCGGGGGAAACCGTAGCCTGGGCGAGCCTGAGACCTGGGTGGGGGACCGTGGGTCAGGACATCACGGAGTTTCGCCGAGTGAGGCAAAGAAGGCGAGTGCGTCCCGGTGCTCCTCGGGTGTGTTGATGTCGATGAGGGGAACGCGGGTCGCGGTCTCGATCACTTGCGTGCTCTCCCGATGGCGATGGAGGACGGCCCGGAGCCCTTGCGTCTCCTCGCGGATGTCCCGCATCTCCGGAAATAGCTCCCGGCGAAAGATCGTCGGGTGGCCGTGCCGCCCCCCGAAGCCCGACACCGTGATGAGGGCATCCGACGTCGCGTGGGCCTGGCGCAGGCGCCGGATTAAGGCCGCCGGCCTGGGCTGGTCCACTGCCAGCACCAAGACAGCCTCCGCACTGCTTGGAATCGCCTCCAAGCCTGTGCGCACAGAGCTCGTCTTCCCTGTCGCATAGTCCGGATTCAGGACGATGGTGGTGCGTGCGAGGGGGGAGGCGACGCGCCGGACCGCCTCTGCGTCGTGGCCGAGCACCAAGACCACGCGATCCATCCCTCCCGCTAGTAACTGCTCGACCTGGAACTCCACCAGGGTGCCCCCCTGCCAGGGGAGGAGGGCCTTGGGCCGTCCCATCCGGACGGACTCGCCGGCGGCAAGCAGCAGGGCGCACACCCGCATGATTCACCCGCTTCCGTGCATGGCGTGAGGTGTCGCAGGGATCGGCCACGGCGACCGAATGCTGCATTGAGGACGGGCCTTAGCCCGTCAGCTCTTCGCCGCCGTCCACGCCGATGATGTTTCCCGTGATCCACTGGGTGCCCTCGGCGCACAGGGCGGCGATCGCTCCCGCCACGTCCCCTGGGGTGGTCAGGCGGCCGTGGGGGTTCTTGGCCAGGGCGCCCTGGATCAGCTTCTCGTTTCCGGGGATCTTGCGGAGGGCGGGGGTATCGGTGACGCCGGCGCGGATGCAGTTCGCCGTGATCTTGTAGGGGGCCAGCTCATAGGCGAGTTGGCGGACGTGGGCCTCCAGGGCGGCCTTGGCGGCGGAGACCGCACCGTAGGTGGGCCAGACGTGGTCCCTGCCGGAGCTGGTCATGGCGAAGATCTTCCCGCCGGGACCCATCAGTTTGCGCCGGATCATGTCCTGGACCCAGTAGACGAGGCTGTTGGCCATGACATCCAGGGTCATCTCCAGTTGCGACTGGGTCAGGACCTCCCTGGGGTCCTCGAGGATGAACGGGCGCAGCGCGCCGAAGGCGAGGGAGTGCAGGAGGACCCGCACCGACCCCGGCTCGCCCCGGTCGGCCAGGACCTTTTCCACCTGATCCAGGACCTCCCGGCGCTTCTCGGCGTCGGCGGCGTTTACGTTGAAAAAGATCGCCTCACGGCCCAGGCCCTTGATCTCTCCAAGGATCCGTTCCACGTTGGCCAGGCTGGCCTTGCGATCCAGGTGCACCCCAAAGATGTGCAATCCCTGGCGGGCCAGGGCCAGGGCCGCGGCCTCGCCAAAGCCGCTGGAGGCCCCCAGGATCAGGCCCCATCCATGAAGTGGCGCATGGTGCCCGTGCAATGCGGAGCTCCTTCTGGTTGGCGGGGCAGTCTGGACGGCCCCGCAGCGCGCGGAATTCTACTCGGCCAAGGCGGGAGAAAGCAACCTCAATAAGCGCCGAGAGCCGAGAGGGTCGCGCTGAGAGTGACTACTCTGGCCCTGTCAGGAGCAGACCGAGGGAGAGCATTGTGGACCAGCTGGGGGCGGTGAACTGGAAACCGTGCCCGATCGACTCGCCTGGCTTCCAAATCTCGGGCGGCTCCACCCACACGACGGCACCCTCGACCGTGAGCGGGGCCTTGACGGTATGCAGGGTGATTTCCAGGCGGGCCCCTGGAGGCAGGAGTCGGGGAAGGCGAAGGAAGAGGCCCCCTCGGTTCACATTGCCGGTCCGCCCGGAGAGCGGTTCGCCAGGTGGATGTATGGGCTTGCATGTCACGGCGAGGTCAAGCGGCAGGCGGATCCCGGCATGCCGTCTCATCGCCAGGGGGAGGATGAGGTCGCGAAGAGTGCGCTGAGACTCCGGGGCGATCCGGGTGAAGGCGACACCGTGGAGGAGGCCTCCCCCCTCCGGCCCTCGGCCCCCGATCCAGACCACCTGTGCTTCCACCTGGATGGCGCCCCGGTCCGTCTGGAGGCGGACCTGCAATGCTGTCTGGGGCCGCAGGCGCTCGGCCAGCTCCAGCGTGGCGCCGCCTTCGCTCAGCGAGCGAGTCCAGCCCGCCCCCATGATGGATTGAGCTGGAGCCATTGCGGTGTACAGGAGGGGAAGCTGAATCGGGTACCGCGGGAACCGTCGCTTTTCCGACGGGGTGGCCATACAGCGCCCTCCAGGCTATCCAGAGATCATCCTGGCTGCCCAACCTGCACAGAGCGCATGAAGCTGTGGACCCCATCAGGCCGTCATCGTTGAGACGAATTCCCGCAGCTAACCTGGAAGGGGCCGACGGCCGTGCAGCGCCTGGACGAGCCCTACACAGGCTCCATGAGAAGAAGGCCGAGGGACATCATGGCGGAGACCCCCAGGCCGGTAAACCGAAGTCCGTGACGCACCGGCTCACCCGGCGTTCGCCTCTCCGGGGGTTCCACCCAGACAACCTCTCCTTCGGCTTTTACGGGTCCGCCGGCAGGGTGAAGGGTAAGCTCCAGCACCGTGCCGGGTGGGACGTCTTGAGATAGGCGGAGCAACAGCCCTCCTCGACTCATGTCTTCGGTGCGTCCCTGGACCGGCGTTCCTTCCGCAGCCTTGGGCTGACACGTCACGGCGAGCTCGAGCGGCAGCCGGACCGCCGCCCGCCGCTCCTGTTTCTGGGATTGAATCAGGTCTCGGAGCGCTTGGAGCTGGTCGGGGGCGAGACGGCTGAAAGCCACACCGTGCAGGACGCCTCCCTTGGCCGGACCGGTCTCGCCCTCCCGGGTCTCCAGCTCCCAGACGACCTGCACTTCCACGTCGATGGCGCCCCGATCCGTCTGCAGGCGGACCTGGAGTGGGGACGGGGCCGAGAGACGCCGATCCAGCTCCACGCAGGCGCCCCCCTCGCTCAGGTCCCGGGTCCAGCCCGCCCCGGTCACGGTTGAGGATGGATTCTTGGACTTATGCACGAGCGGGAGCTGAATCGGGTACCGGCGAAACTGTCGTCGCTCCGAAGGCTCAGGCATGACCCACCTCCCATTTCTCCCTGCGCCCCGGAGGATACGTCGAAGGAGGCACAGTTCGCAAGGGAGAACTGGCGAAAGTCAACACAGCAGATCGGGCCGCGACCCAAGCAATGTTGGAAGCACCCTGCTGCTTTCCTTGCACTGGAATCAGTGACAGCGCGGGCCCTGGGGCGTTGCCGGCCCGACAACGCGTTGGCAGAATCCGGACTTTGCGCCATGGGATTGCTCATATATAATAGCGCCCGTTTCGATCGGATGATGGTTTCCGGCCGGCGCTACCGGAGCATCAGGCTCTCCGAGGGGAGGGTGCCATCATGATCTCGCCACGGTCGAATGCGGCCTTGAAGGAGTGGGCGGTCGTCTGCCGGGCCCTGGCGGATGGCCGCCAGACCCTGCTCATCCGGAAGGGTGGCATCCAGGAGATCAAAGACGGCTTCCAGGTGACGCATCGCGACTTCTGGCTGTTCCCGACCTACGTTCACCAGAAGGCGGAGGACCTCGTCCCGGCGGTTCATGCAGAGTTCGAGGCAGTCCAAACATCCCGGCCGTCCTCCGGCACCGTGCCGTTCCAGCTCTACGCCACGGTGGAGGATGCGGTGAAGGTGATGGACCTGGAGCGGCTGCGCGCCCTGGCGGGTACCCACATCCTCTCCTGGGACTGCGTCGCTGCCCGGTATCACTACCGGAACAAGCCCGGCGTGCACGTGATGACCATCCGGGTTTATCGGCGGCCCACACTGGTTACGCTGAAGAACACGCCGCGCTACGACGGCTGTGTCTCGTGGGTGGACCTGGACCAGGCCCTGGATACCGAGGGCTGTGTGCCCGTCCTGTCGGATGCCGAGTTCGGCGTCCGCCTCGCCGACATCCGGGCGCGGCTGGCTGGGGCAGGAATCGTAGCTTGAGGGCGTTCGGTGGTTTCCCGCCTTGCGGGATTCGGTGGTTCGGGTGTTGCAGGATTGACGAATGCGAAGGAGGTAACCCGGGGACCGGACTGCGTCCAGGATCAGCGCGACTTCCCAGGGGAGTGAGGGGGAGAAGGACCGTGTCACAAGATGGGCGGAAGGTTGGGCTGCTCCTGGTGGACCACGGGAGCCGGTTCAAGGAAGCCAACGACATGCTGGCCGACGTGGCCGCCCTGGTGAAGCGGCTGTCGGGCCTCGACTGCGTGCATTACGCCCACATGGAGCTGGCGGAGCCGACGATCGAGCAGGGCTTCGAGACGTGCGTCCGCGAGGGGGCGACGGCGGTGGTCGTCCATCCGTACTTCCTGTCGCCGGGACGCCATTCCACCACCGATATCCCGCGGATGGTGGCGGAGGCGGCAAAGGCCTTCCCGGAGATCCCGTACTGTGTGACCGAACCCTTGGGCCTCCATGCCAAGCTGTGTGAAGTCGTCCTGGAGCGTGCGGGGATCCCTCTCGCGACGGCAGCCCAGACGTAGAGGAGAAGCGTATGGCGAGCCTTACCCCTGACCAGCGCGGGCGCCTCTGGGAATGGACGAAGAGCATCGGCCTGGCGGTGCTGCTGGCCTTGGGCATCCGGACGGCGGTGGTGGAGGCGTTCGTGATTCCCTCCGGCTCCATGGAGCCGACGCTTCAGATCGGGGACCGGGTCCTGGGAAACAAGTTCTGGTTCTGGGTTGCAGATCCTCACCGCCGGGATATCGTGATCTTCTCACCACCAAAGGGCGCCGAGTTGGCTGCGGGGGCGCTGATCAAGCGAGTGATCGCGGTCGAAGGGGATGTGGTGGAGATCCGGGACGGGGAGGTGCTGGTAAACGGCCAGCGCATGACCGAGCCGTACGTCAAGGAACAGCCGCTTTATTTCCTCCCTCCCACGAAGGTGCCGCCGGGGATGCTGTTCGTCCTGGGGGACAACCGAAACGCCAGCTATGACTCCCATGCCTGGGGATTTGTGCCGCGCAGCCACCTGCGCGCCAAGGCCTTTGCCCGCTACTGGCCGCTGACGCGGATCGGCCTCTTGCAGTAGCTCCATCCGCATCCTCTGCCCTGGCAAAACACTTTTTCGCTCTGCGCCGCTGGACCTGCCTGCCACTCGGCCGAGGGGCAGGGGGGTAGAGGCACCCACAGGGTACCCGAGGAGCAGGGGTGCTGACTCGGGTGGCCAGGGGATTGTTGATTGACTCCGGGAAGCCCCCTCCGGTAGATTGATCCCCGTCAGAGCCCCCAGCCATCAGCGACCCCTCTGGCGCTGACGGCTGGCACGGACCAAATCCCCCCATTCCCCCTGGGAGAAAGGGGGCGAGGGGGGATTTCGACCGGTCGCAGCCCCGGCGGATTGCCCCTCTGGATTTCTTCACAACCGCTGAGTGCTCCGGAATCTTATGGCGCAACGACAGGAGGAGAGCCGGTGGAATGGATCGGCGTAGTGTACAACGATGTCAAGGAGCCGACGGATGAGGGCTGGGCCTCGGTCATATCCGAGGTGGTGTTGGACGAAACGCTCACCGATGGGTTGGACGGCATCGGGGACTTCTCACACGTCCTGATCCTCTACTGGATGCACCGGGCGGCCGAGGCCGAGCCGGTCCGCATGCGGCGCCGACCGCAGGGGCGCCAAGACATGCCGGAAGTCGGCATTTTCGCCCAGCGGGCCCGCCACCGGCCGAACCCCATCGGCACGACAGCAGTGAAGTTGCTCCGCCGGGAGAAGAACCGGCTGTATGTCCAGGGCTTGGACGCCATCAACGGGACCCCCGTGGTGGACGTCAAGCCCTACGTCCCGGCCTTTGACGCGGTGGATTCTGCTCGGGTGCCTGATTGGATGTACCGCCTGATGGAGCGATATTTTTGACGCGATATACCATATGGCGGCTGCTTCCGATAGAGAGAGATGGCAAAGACGGCGGGCATCCTGATCATCGGGAACGAGGTGCTGACCGGCAAGGTGGTGGACGAGAACTCTCCCTACCTCGTCCGGGAGCTGCGGGCCCTCGGGATCGAAGTGCAACGGATCACGACGATCCCGGACGACGTCCCCATCATCGTGGAAGAAGTCAAGGCGTTCGCCGATCGCTATGACCTGGTATTTACGACCGGAGGGATCGGCCCGACCCACGACGACGTGACCATCGCCGGCGTCGCCCGGGCCTTTGGCCGCGGGGTCGTCCGTCACCCGATGCTGGAAGCGGTGCTCCGGCGGCATTATGGGGAGGGCATCACGGCGGCCCAGCTCCGAATGGCGGAGGTGCCGGAAGGAGGCCAGCTCGTGGGGGAGGGCGACCTGACGTTTCCCGTGGTGGCCGTTCGGAACGTGTACATCTTTCCCGGCATCCCGGAGGTCGTCCAGCGGAAGTTCGAACGCATCCGCGAGCAATTTCGCCAACCGCCGTACATTCTCCGCCGCGTATTCCTCCGCGCGGACGAGGGTCAGATTGCCGAGGACCTCCGGGCGGTTCTTCGGCAGTTTCCGGATCTCCAGCTCGGTTCCTATCCGGTGCTCCACAACCCCGAGTACACCGTCATGCTCACGCTGGAGTCAAAAAGCCCTGAGGTCGTCGAAGGGGCTCTCCGACTCCTCTTGACCCGCCTGCCGAACCACTCCCTCGTCCGGATCGAATAAGCCCGAAGCGTGACGCTGAACCGCCAAGGCCCCGTATCCCCAAAGCACTCAGGTGTTTACGGAGTACCGAGTCGCCTGATTGCCTGATTGCCAGTCATTGAATTGGCGTTTACTCGGGGGCGCTCAGGTCCACCGACTGGGCTTCGTAAAATCTCGTGATGCGAGCCACGGCCTCGACCGGATCGTCCGTAACCTTCACAAGCTCCATATCGGTCGGCGGCAAATAGCCCCGCGCGACCCCCTGGTGGCGCAGCCAGTGGAGCAGGCCGCTCCAGTAGTCCCGCCCCATCAGGATCACCGGGAAGAGACGGATCTTGTGGGTCTGGATCAGGGTGAGGGTCTCGAAGAGCTCATCCAGTGTCCCAAATCCTCCGGGGAGCAGGACAAAGGCGGTCGCATACTTCACCAGCATGACCTTCCGGACGAAGAAATAATGGAAGTGAAGCGAGATCGTTGTGTAGGGGTTGCCTTTCTGCTCCAGGGGCAGCTCGATGTTGAGGCCGACCGTCTTTCCCCCCGCTTCGAAGGCGCCCTTGCACGCGGCCTCCATGACGCCCGGGCCGCCGCCGGTGACCAAGGTGAAGTCGGCCTTGGCGATCTCGCGCCCGATGGCCTCGGCCATGTCGTAGGCGAAATCTCCGGGACGGGCCTGGGAGCTGCCGAAGACCGTGACAGCCGGCGTGATCCGGGAAAGGGCATCGAAGCCCTCGACAAATTCGCCGATGATCCGGAACAGCCGCCACGATTCTTCCTTCTCCAGTTGGTTGATCTCGTACCGACCACGCATGTTCGTCTCCTCGTGCCGGGGAGCCATGACCGCGGCGATTCCCGTTGCCGGCCTGGAAGGGTTCGGCCCCCGCCTGGCCAGGGTACAGGGTAGATTACCCACGCAGGCGCCGCAAGGGGTTCCTCAGGAGCTGTCGCTCCTGCCGGGGGAGACCCGTCGGCGCAGGGGGGTCCCTCGACGCGTCAGGGCGCGTGTGGTATAGAATAGGTCTCATGCGGAGCTGAGGTGGAGCCGGAATCTTCCGCTGAAGGAGAGGGATGAGGTATGGCAAGCGATGGATGGCGCGAAGGGGTGGACGCGATGATCAAGGCCTGGGAGCAGGAGCTCGAACGGCTCCGGGTTGCCCTGGCCCGTGCGCCCGAATCCGTTCACGTCCAGTACTACCCACAGTTCGTCGAGGTGTACCGTCAAAAGGAGGTCGTCAAGTCCCGCTGGGAGGCGATTCGCGGCGTGTACCGGCCGGACGCCGCGGAAATGGAACGATTCCAAGAGGCGCTGTCAGCCATGGAGAAGTCCTGGGCGACTGCCCAGCCCATGTTTGCCGAGGTCCTGAAGGGTGCGGCGGCCTGACGCGCCCTCCGCAGGCCAGCGCGAGACATTCATGCATCCGTGCCCGCGTCAGAGGTGTGAGAGTCTGTTGGCTCGTCCCAAGGAGGGCAGGCCCCGTGGTCCGGTCGCCCTCGGCTAGCCAGGTCCGGGTCGTCCTGGGCCAGAACCCCGGCCTGCAGACTGGCCCCGGCACCAACACGTACCTCGTCGGGGGGGATCGGCTCATCCTCATCGACACGGGGGCGGGGGTTCCCGCCTATGATCCATTGCTGCAGGAGGCCCTGAGCGAGCTCAAGGGTAACCTCTCGCTGATCCTGCTCAGCCACGGCCATGTGGATCACATCGGCGGGCTTCCCTCGGTGCGGCGCTTGCATCCCCAGGCGGTGGCGCGCATGTTTCCCGGGGAGACACCGGTCTCCGCCATTGAGCCGATGGCCGATGGCGAATTCCTCCGGCACGATGGCATCACGTTGCAGGCGATCCACACGCCCGGGCATGCGACCGATCACCTGTGCTTCTACTGGCTGGAAGAGCGGGCGCTCTTCTCCGGCGACTTGATCCTCGGTGAGGGAACCGCGGTCATCCCGCGGGTCGGTGGGAGTCTGATCGACTACCTGGCGTCCCTGGAGCGGCTCCGCACCCTGGACATCCGGCGCATCTACCCGGGGCATGGTCCAGTCATCGAGGATCCACCGGCCAAGATCACCGAGTACATCGAGCATCGGCGCATGCGCGAGCGCCAGGTCCTGGAGGCCCTGCATGCCGGCGTCCGGACCATTCGGGAGATGGTTGCACGGATTTACGCCGAGGTGCCGGGAGGACTTCACCCGCTGGCGGAAGAGTCCGTCTGGAACCACCTGGTCAAGCTGGAGGGGGAAGGGCGAGTCCGCCGGTTCCAGGTGTCCGGGCGGGAGACCTACGAGCTGCTGCGCGAACCCGACCTCTGACCTCGGGCCGCCGAAGGATACGCCTCACGAGAAGCGGGCTGGGGGCCGATAGACGCCGGGTGAAAAGAGGAGGACGGCAGAGTGGACCTGCGCCTGACCGACAAGGTTGCCATCGTGGCCGGCTCCAGCCGGGGGATCGGCAAGGCGATCGCTGCCGGACTTGCGGCCGAGGGATGCCGGGTAACGCTCTGCGCCCGGGATGCCGCCGGCCTGGAACAGGCAGCGGCGGAACTCCGCGGGAAAGGCGCCAAGCTCGTGGCGGTGGCCGCAGACGTCACACGACCCGAGGACATCGCTCGGCTGGTGGAAGAGACGATGCGCGCATTCGGGCGGATCGACATCCTGGTCAATAACGCGGGGGGAGCCCGCACCGCCGGCCCATTTCTGGAGACATCTGACGAGGCCTGGCAGGCGGCCGTGGACCTGAACGTGATGGCGGCGGTCCGGCTGAGTCGCCTGGTGGTGCCGGAGATGCAGAAGGTCGGCGGCGGCGTCATCATCAATATTTCGTCCATCTGGGGGCGGGAAGCGGGGGGGACCGCCACCTACAACGCGGTGAAGGCCGCCGAGATCAGCGTGGCCAAGTCCCTGGCACGGGAGTTGGCGCCCTGGCACATCCGGGTCAACAGCGTCGCCCCCGGCTCCATCTTCTTTCCCGGGGGCTCCTGGGACCGGAGGATGCAGGCCGATCCGGAAGGCACCACCGCCTTCATGGAGCGGGAGATTCCCTCCGGCCGCTTCGGGAAGCCGGAAGAGGTGGCGGACGTCGTGGTCTTCCTCTGCTCCGAGCGGGCCAGCTGGGTGACGGGCGCGTGTCTGAACGTGGATGGCGGGCAGGCGAGGTCCAACATATGAGTTCAGCGACGCAAGTGCGGTGTGCAAAGGCGTTCGGCAGTTCGGCAGTTCGGTTGTTCGGTCGTTCCGGAAAGGCGAGGCCCGAAACGCGGGGAACTCCGGGCACTCCCTGAGACTAGGGAAGAGATGTTCAGAATATTCCTGTTGCTGCTGGCTGCCAGTTGCCTGCCCCGTGAGAGTGCGGCCCCTCTCTCACGGGGCCGGCTGCCCGCTTTCGTCTTGGCGGCAGAGATCGTGTTCCTGGAGGATGGGCGGACGATCCAGGCGGAGAAGACCGAGATGATCGGCGATCGGGTTCGCATCCAGAAACTGGCCGAGACCATCGAGGTTCCCCGGTCCGCGGTGCGCTCGATTCACCGGGTGACATCCCCCACGGCTTCACCGAACGTTCCTCCGCCGGCAGAGGTGTACCGGGACCTGGCCCAGCAGATGACCGACAAGATCCGCCGGGAAATCAAGGAAGGGTCAGACCGCTCCCGGGGCCGATGGCATTAACCCTCCCCTATCTATCCTCCCTCCATCCTCTCTCCACCCGGTATGCGCAAGTAGGGGACGAAATATGGAAATATGGGACGCAGGTTCTGAAGCGCGTTCAGGGATTTCTTGACTTCTGGCAGCTCGGGAGACCCCGCGACGCGATTCAGGCAAGAGCTTGTCTGCCCTCGCGACTCTATCAGGATAGTGAGCCACGGGCCGTCCACCAGATTGTTAAGTTGTTATAGAACCTATTCCCGTCCCCTATTCCTTCCCTGTTCCGGGTGGACCCCAGCGCAGTGCGACGCAAGGATGTCGGGAGAAGGAGAGGCCCGAAAGGGGGTCGAGTCAGATTTTTCTCGCCCTGGCGTCTTTTGGTGAGTACACTGGCGGGCAGTCGGGATCTTTCCGGAGACGCTTTCCCAAAGCGCCCGGCGGTAAGCGCATGGCGCAATGACACTGGCGACCAATCGGGATCCTTCGGGAGACGGATCAGGAACCGTGAGGGATCAGCCGGCAAACCGGGAAGACGGATGAGTCATCGGATCCTCATTGCCGACGATGAAGATGCCTCCCGCAAAGGGTTGAAGGCGCTCTTGGCCAAGGCGGGCTACGAGGTCCAGGAGGCGGCCGACGGCCAGGAGGCCCTGGAGAAGGCCTCCGCCTTCCGCCCGACGGTGGTGGTCACGGACCTGGTCATGCCCCGCCTGGACGGTCTGGAGCTGCTCACGGCCCTGCACAGGGAATTGCCCTTCGCCACGGTGATCATCCTGACCGGTCATGGGACCGTGGAGACGGCCGTGACCGCGATGAAACAGGGCGCCTACGACTACCTGACGAAGCCGGTGGACATTCCGCGGCTGAAGATCCTGATCGAGAAGGCCCTGGAGAAGGGCGAGACCCTGCGGGAAGTCAGCCTCCTGCGACGCCGGGTCCAGGAGGTGTGGGGGTCCGGGAACCTGGTGGGCAAGAGCCGGTCCATGCAGGAGGTCTACCGGCTGATCGACCTGGCGGCCCCCACCACGGCGCCGGTCCTGATCTCCGGGGAGAGCGGGACCGGGAAGGAGCTGGTGGCGCGGAGGCTGCATGAGCTGTCTCCCCGCAGCAAAGGGCCCTTCGTGGCCGTCAACTGCTCGGCCATTCCGGAAACGCTCCTGGAAAGTGAGATCTTCGGCCACGAGAAGGGGGCCTTCACCGGGGCGCTGGAGCGGCGGGCTGGCTGCTTCGAGCTGACCCACGGGGGGACGCTCCTCCTCGACGAGATCGCCGAGATGAACCCCTCGACGCAGGCGAAATTCCTGCGGATCCTGCAGGATGGGACCGTGAGGCGCCTGGGGGGAAAGACGGAGCTGACGGTAGATGTGCGGGTCGTGGCATCCACCAACAAGGATCCCCTGAAGGCGATGAAGGACGGGACCTTTCGGGAAGACCTCTACTACCGGCTGAACGTCGTGAGCATTCACCTTCCCCCGCTGCGGGAGCGACGGGAGGACGTCCCCCTGCTCATCCAGGCCTTCATCGAGGAGTTCAACGGCAAGTACCAGCGGCAGATTCGGTCGGTGGACGAGGCGGCACAGCAGATCCTCTTGGCCCATCCCTGGCCGGGAAACGTGCGGGAGCTGCGGAACGTCATCGAGCGGGCCGTCATCACGTGTGAGACGGACCTCATCGCCGCCCGACATCTCCCCCCCGGCTTCGCGGCCGAAGGGCGGGGCGAGGACGCGTCCGCCGTCACGTTGCCCCTGGGGATCACCGTGGACGAGGCGGAGAAGAGGCTCATCCTCAAGACCCTGGCGTCCGTCGGCAACAACAAGGCTCGGGCGGCCGAGACCCTGGGGATCAGCCTCAAGACCCTGCACAACAAGCTCCGCCGCTACGGCGTATAAGATGCGCTTCGGCCTGAAGGCGAAAGAGACCCTGGCCATCACCGCCCTCACGTTCCTGGTGGTGGCCACCACCAGCCTGGTGCACTTTTCCCAGTTGACGCGACTCACCGTCGAGGAGGTGCTGAGGCAGGCCGACCTGATCGCCAAGCAGATCTACGCGCAAAGCAGTCGCACCCTGTCCCGGGCCGCAGGCAGGGACCCGTGGGAAGCCCTCCGGCAGGATCCGGAATTGCGAGGGCTGCTGGAGGCGAGCGTCGGCTACTCGCCCCACCTGCTCTACGTCCTGCTGGCCGATCAGGGCGGACGGACGGTCCTGCACGGGGAGCGGGGAAAGGAAGGCAGCACGGCTTCCGCGCGGCCGGCGCTCCGGGATCTGCTGTCCCTGGATCCGTTCCGCCGGTTCACCGCCCTGTACGAGCCCGGGAGGATCTACGAGGCCGGATTCCCCCTGAGCCTGAACGATCGGCCCTTCGGCAGCATCCGGCTCGGCGTCTCCACCAGCCTCTTGCGCCGGGAGCTGAACGATTCCCTGACCCGCAGTCTCGCCCTCGCGGGCGTGGCCCTGCCCGTGGGGTGGCTGGTGGCGATGGCTCTGGCGAGATGGACCTTGAAGCCCATCCGCCGTCTCGCCCAGGAGATGGAGCGGCTTCGGCGCGGGGAGTACGAGGTCGGCGGCGACCTCGGCCGGGAGGAGGAGTTCAAAGAGCTGGCCTCGCAGCTTCAGCTCCTGGGGCAGCAGCTCCAGTCGGATCGGATACAGGCCCTGGGGGAGAAGGCGCGCCTGCAACAGGTCGTTGACCAGTTGGAGGACGGGCTCATCTTCTTCAACCGGGACCACCACATCCTCTTCTTCAACAAGGCCGCGGAGGCGGTGGTGGGCACCTCCTTGGAGCAGGCCCGCGGGTGTTCGCTGGAGGATCTCTTGGCGCCGTCCCATCCCCTGCGGTCGCTGGCGGAACGCGGCCTGGACCAGGCGACCGGGGGGGGCCGGAATGCGACCATCAGCCTGTCCCTGGATGGAACCACCCGGGAATTCCTGGTGTCGGCATTTCCGGTGGCGGACGCCCAACAGCGCATGGGGACCATGGTTCTCCTGAAGGACCTCGGCTCGATCAAGACGCTGCAGTCCCTGGTCAGCTACTCGGCGAAGCTCGCGGCCCTGGGACGTCTCACCTCCGGGGTGGCCCATGAGGTCAAGAACCCCCTGAATGCAATAGCGATCCACCTCGAGCTGCTGAAGGAGAGGCTGGGGGTTACCTCGGACGAGGCGCAGCACAGCGTGGCCGTCATCGAGAGCCAGATCCGCCGGCTCGATCGGGTCGTCCAAGGGTTCCTGAAGTTCATCCGCCCCCGCGAACTGAGACTGAAGCCGGTGGACCTGAACGCCCTCCTTGAGGGTGTCCTCGCACTGCTGGAGCCCGAATGGCAGCCCAGGGGCATCCGGTTCGCGTTCCAGCCTGACCCGGCCCTCCCGGCCGTCACGGGCGACGAAGAGCTGCTGCACCAGGCCTTCATGAACATCCTGCTGAATGCCTGCCAGGCGATGCCGTCCGGCGGGACGATCACGGTGGCCACGACCTGGGAGTCGCGAGAGCTGGCCAGGGTCAGCATCGCCGACGAAGGGGTGGGGATCCCGCCGGAGGACCTGGATAAGATCTTCAAGCTCTATTACACGACGAAGCCGGATGGAACCGGGATCGGCCTTTCGCTGGTGTATCGCATCGTTCAAGAACACGACGGGCGCATCGACGTGTCGTCGGAGGTCGGCCGGGGAACCCGGATGACTGTCCAGCTCCCTTTGGGCTGAGGTCCGCATGGTGAGGGGCTGCAGGAAGGTCGGCGTGGGATCATGGAAGCGGCTGGGGCACGCGTTCCTGGTGGCGGCCATCGTCACGGGCTGCGCCGAGCTGGAGCGTCTCCTCACTCCGGCTCCACCCGAGCCACCGGCCGTGAAGCGGGAACCCTCTCCACTCCCCCCGGCCGTTCCCCCTCCTCCACCGCCTGTCGCTCCCCCTCCCTCCCCTCCGGTGCTCTCACCGCAGATTGGGCGGGGGGACGAAGACCGGATGAGGCGGGAGGCCGGCAGTAGGATTCAGAAGACCGAGCAGCTTGTGGCGCAGATCGATCAGAAGCGGTTGGTCCCAGAGCAGCGGGAGACCTACTCGACCATCCGGAGCTTCCTCATCCATGCCAAAGAGGCCCTCGCGGTGAACGATTTTCCGAGAGCCGCCAACCTGGCCGACAAGGCCCAGATCCTGGCGGAGGAGCTGCTCCGTTCCGTCCGGTAACTGTCTCCCCCCGCTGACTTCCCCCCGAGTTGAGCCGCTGGTTGTCCCGTCCCCGCCCGACTCCCTGAAAGATTTACCTGGCGCAACCGGTAAGTTTTACAAGCGCTCCGCAGAAGATGCAGGCCCGCGCCTCAAAACCCAGCATCGGATCAGGTCTAACCTATTGATATCATTGAGTTTTCATCCAACAGAAGGGATGAATTTCCCTCCTGGCATGTGCGTTGCCCATCCTCCGGGCGATGAACGCCTATCGCAGCCGTCCAGATCACTGCACGCCCTCCATGGCGTGGGAGCCAGTGACAGTGGAGAAAAGGATCCTCGTCGTGGACGACGATCTTTACAGCCGTGAGGGGCTCCGGGTCTCTCTGCAGGGCGAGGGGTACCGGGTGGAGACGGCCGCAGACAGTTGGCAGGCGATCAGGATCATCAAGGAACACCCGTTCGACATCGCCATCATCGATCTGGACCTTCCTCCCGTTCACGGCGTCACCGTGAATGGCTGGGATCTCGCGCGCATCTTTCGGGCCTACCACCCGGCGATCTCCATCATCGTCGTCAGCGCGGAGGACCGGCAGGCCGCCCGGGTGGAAGCGGAGCGGCTGAAGGTATCGGAGTTCCTCGAGAAACCCATCAATCCGACCCAGTTGAAGATGATCGTGCGAACGCTGCATGCGGTGTCCGAGGAACACGCAACTGGCGAGGACGATTGACCACTTCATTTGTCCTATGTCCCGGGCAGCACGCCGCAAAAAGGAGTTCGTCGCCGCGACCCTGGTCGTGGGAATCCTCGGGCTGGCCTGGGCCTGGGCGTGGTGGCGCTATCCGCTCCCCGACCCGGGCGCCGGCACCCTTCCTACCGTACGGCTATACGCTGGCGACGAGCAGATCGCCGTCTTTCAGGGAAGCTCCCAGCGATCCCAGGTGTGGGTCCCCCTGGCCCGGTTCCCGCGGGCGGTTGTGGATGCCGTGCTGGTCACGGAGGACCGGCGCTTCTTCCACCATCGAGGGATCGATTTCCTGGCGGTCATCCGGGCGGGCGTGATCGATCTGTGGCACGGCAAGCTGCGACAGGGTGGAAGCACCATCACGCAACAGCTCGCCCGCACGCTTTTCCTCAGCAGCGAACGCACCTGGGGGCGGAAGCTGCACGAGGCCTTCATCGCCCTCCTGCTCGAACTGGGCTATCCCAAGGACCGCATTCTCGAAGCCTACTTGAACTCCGTGTACATGGGCACGGATGGCGGGGTCTCGGTGTACGGCCTGGGCGCAGCCTCCCGTCATTTCCTGGACAAGGATCCGGCCGCGGTCCGCCTGGACGAGGCGGCACTCTTGGCCGCGGCGATCAGTGCGCCGAACCGGATGTCGTCGCGGGACCCCGCCCGCGCCCGCGCGGGCCGGGACGGGGTGCTCCACGCGATGCGGGAGCAGGGGATGATCAGTGACACGGATGCGCGCTGGGCGATGGCTCGTCCGATCCGCTGGCGGTCGGTCAGCCTCGCCAGCCGGGCTCCGTACTTCGTGGAGTTCGCCCGAGAGGAGATCGCCGGACGGGCGGTCCTGCCGGTCTCCGGCGAGGTTCGGATCGTCACAACCCTGGACCCGGATCTCCAACGGATTGCCGAAGCCGCGGTCCGTACCGGCATCCAGCGGATTGAACGGAAGCACGCCAGCCTCCCGCCGGGGAAGCTTCAGGTCGCGCTGATTGCCATGGAGCCGGCCTCCGGGCGGATCCGGGCCATGGTCGGGGGACGGAGCTACCTGGAGAGCCCGTTCAATCGCGCCACCCGCGCGAGGCGGCAGCCTGGCTCGTTGTTCAAGCCGATCGTGTACCTGGCCGCGTTTGAGGCGGAGCCGCTGGGTGCGAACCCGGTCTTGACTCCGGCCTCTCTGATCGCCGACGCCCCGTTGGAGGTCCAAACCGGCAACCAGAAGTGGTCGCCCCGCAATTTCGACCACCGGTTCCGCGGGCCGGTGACGGTGCGCCGGGCGCTCGAGGAGTCGCTGAACGTCCCGACCGTCCGCGTCGCGCAAGAGGTCGGGGTGGACCGGATCGCCGAGACGGCGCAAGCCCTGGGCATCGGGCGCTCCCTCGCGCCGGTCCCGTCCCTGGCCCTGGGGACCTCGGAGGTGACCCTCCTCGAGATCACTACTGCCTTCGCGACACTGGCCAATCAGGGGGTTCGCGTCGCTCCGACGGCATTGGTCCCAGGCCGGCCCGGGGAAGCCGCGGAGATCCTGCCGCCGCCGGCTCCCGTGCGCGCCGTCTCGGCCGAGTCGAGTTTTCTGATCACCCACATCCTCCGGGGCGTGATGCGCGACGGAACGGGCCGCGCCAGCGCCGGCTGGGGCCTGAGCGACATTACGGCGGGCAAGACCGGCACGACGGACGGTCTGCGGGACGGGTGGTTCGTGGGCTACACGCCGGACCTGGTGGTCGGGGTGTGGGTGGGCTTCGATGACGGGACCCCCATCGGGCTGGACGGGGCGCAGGCGGCCCTGCCGATCTGGGCATCGGTCATGCAGGCCGCCGTGCGGGCCACCCCTCCCAGGCCGTTCACCCCGCCGCCCGGCGTCGTCCTGGCCTCGATTGATCGAGACACCGGGCGGCCGGTCTCCTTCTGGTGCGGTGGCGGGACCGTCATCGAGGAGGCCTTCCGCGCAGGCTCTGAACCTCCCACCGACTGCGCCGAGACGCCCCTGGCCAAAGTGGCAGGCGGCTTCCTCGACTGGCTCCGCAACCTGTTTCAATAGCCTGCCTGCCTCTTCCACCCCTCCCGGCCGCGCCTTCTGCCTCAATCCCAGGCAGCGATGGGACCTCGGCCCCAGGGTCGAACCGGCATCGTTTGGGGTGGAACCCGCAAGTCTCGGCGTGTGACGCATGGAAACATCCGATGGCAGTTGGTACTATGCGACACGTTAGAGACCGCGATGCTCCGGCTGTGCCCTTGGAAGCGGCCATGGTCAAGACACCCATTCCTTGCTCGACAGAGGGGAAAGCGGTAGGGTATTGGACGCGGGGAGCTCCATCACTCTCCTGCCAGGAATCCAAACAGACCGGTCGCAGTGGGGCTCCCTCTCCAGGAGCTGGCTATGCCTCGGGTACTGGTGATCGGATCGGCGAACATGGACTTCACGGTCGCGGTGCCCCGCCTGCCGGCCGAGGGGCAGACGGTCACCGGCGGGACCTTCTACGTCAGCCACGGTGGGAAGGGCGCCAACCAGGCGGTGGCAGCCCGGCGGCTCGGCGGCGAGGTCCGGTTCGTGGGCTGTGTCGGCCAGGATTCCCAGGGCGATCAGGTCGTGGATCAGTTGACCGCCGAAGGGATCCCGGCCGATGGGGTGATCCGCACGGGGGCTGCCACGGGGGTCGCCCTGATCATGGTGGACGCAGCGGGGCGAAATCAGATCGCCGTGGCCTCGGGCGCCAACCTCCAACTCCTTCCCGAGCTGGCTCGAATGCATGCCTCGCTCATGACATGGGCGAGGGTGCTGCTCCTGCAACTGGAGATCCCAATTCAAACGGTCCAGTGGGCGCTCGCCACTGCCCGGGAGCACGGCGTGCTTTCGATCCTCAATCCCGCCCCGGCACAACCGCTTCCCCACACCCTCCTCTCCCTGGTGGATTGCCTCACCCCCAATATCAACGAGGCGGAGGCCCTGACCGGGATCCCCGTCACCGCTCCGGACAGCGCGAGTCAGGCGGCGCAGCGCCTGCTGGCCCAAGGGGTGAGAAGGGTGATAGTGACGCTGGGATCTCAGGGCGTGCTGTACTGCGACGGGAAATCGGCCCTCCACTTTCCTGCCTTCCCCGTGGAGACGGTGGACACCACGGGTGCCGGGGATGCCTTCAATGGGGCCTTGGCGGTGGGGCTGGCGGCGGGCGGCGCCTGGGAAGAGGCGGTCCCGCTGGCCAACGCGGCCGCTGCCCTCACCTGCACGAGGCGCGGCGCCCAGACCTCCTTCCCGCGCCGGGCCGACGTCGAGGCGTTCATGCGGCAGCTGAAGCGGCCGGAATAGGTTTCCGGGAGGGGATACCCAGTGCCCACGGAGAGAAAGCCCGAATCCCATCGGCTGCCGCGGACCGTCGTGCCGATCCGGTATGACCTCCGGATCGAGCCCGACCTGTCGTCGGGGGTCTTCGCAGGCGAGGAGACGATCGAGGTCACCGTCCGCGAACCGGTGAAGGAAATCGTCCTGAACGCGGCCGAGCTGTGGATCCAAGAGGTCGCGATCCGCAGCCATGAGGGCGGGACATGTCACGGGATCGTGGCGCCGGACCGCGGGGAGGAGCGGGCTCGCCTTCTCTTCCAGGACACACTCCGTCCAGGCCCCTGGCAACTCTCCCTGAAGTTCAACGGCAGCCTGAGTGACAAGCTGCGCGGATTCTACCGGAGCACCGTCAAGCGGTCCCCGGCCACGGATCCTTCCCCGCCGGCCGGCGGATCCGAGGAGCCCGGGACAGGCGTCCTGGCGGTGACCCAGTTCGAGGCGACGGACGCGCGCCGGGCATTCCCGTGCTGGGACGAGCCGGATCTCAAGGCCGTCTTTCAGGTGACCCTGATCGTCGAGGAAGGCCTGACAGCAATCTCGAACGCACGCGTGGTCGGGGAGGACCGGCTCCCGGGCACGGGCAAGAAGGCGGTGCGCTTCGCCCCCACCATCAAGATGCCGACCTATCTGGTCGCCTTCGTCGTGGGACAGCTCGAGTCCACGCCGGAGACGAGGGTGGGGGGGACGCCCATTCGGATCTGGTGCGTGCCGGGAAAGACCCACCTGACCGGGTTCGCCCAGCAGGTGGCGGCCTTTTCCCTGGGCTTTTTTGAGGACTACTACGGGATGCCATACCCGGGAGACAAGCTGGATTTGATCGCGATCCCCGATTTCGCCTTCGGCGCCATGGAGAACCTCGGCGCCATCACCTTCCGCGAGACCGCCCTCCTCGTGGACGAGCGGGCGGCCACCCACGCGGAGCGGGAGCGCGTGGCCGACGTGGTTGCCCACGAGATCGCCCATATGTGGTTCGGCGACCTGGTGACCATGGCGTGGTGGAACGGCCTGTGGCTGAACGAGGCCTTCGCCACCTTCATGGAGATGCTGGCGGTGGACGCGTGGAAGCCGGAGTGGGAGCGCTGGGTGAGCTTCGGGGTGTCGCGGGCTGCAGCCCTTCAGGTGGATGGCCTCGCGGCGAGCCGCCCCATCGAGTTCGAGGTGGTGGCGCCGAAGGATGCCGAGGCCATGTTCGATGTCCTCACCTACGAGAAGGGCGGCGCCGTCCTGCGCATGCTGGAGCAGTATCTCGGCCCGCCGAGGTTTCGTGACGGCGTCCGCCGCTATCTCGCCGACCACCAGTTTGGAAACGCCGAGACGACCGACCTGTGGCGGGCCCTGGGTGAGACGGCGGGCCAGCCCATCCCGGCGGTCATGGACGACTGGATCTTTCGTCCCGGCTATCCCATGGTGACAATCCGGGGTGACCCTGGCGGCCGGACCCTATGGTTTTCGCAGCGCCGGTTCACCTACCTTCCCGGCGAGGCGAGTGTCCCTGAGCTCTGGCAGGTGCCGATCACCTTCCGGGTCCGGACCCCCGGGGGCTCCACCAGCCTGCGGCTGCTGCTCTCGGCGTCGGAGCAGCGGGTAGATCTGCCGGAGCCGGCCGACTGTGTCGTGGCCAACGAGGGCGGGTACGGCTTTTACCGGGTCCGCTACGCCGCCGACCTGCTGGAGAAACTGCTGGAGCGCCCCCTGGACCTCCTGACTCCCATGGAGCGCTTCAACCTGGTGAATGACGGCTGGGCCGCAACCCTGGCCGGGCTGGATCCGATCGGCGCGTACCTCGACCTGACGAGCCGGTTCCGGGAAGAGACCGACCCGAATGTCTGGACGGTGCTCCTCGGATCGTTCGCCTCCCTGCACCGGGTCATCCTCCCGGGCGACCGGCGCCTCCTGGAGAATCTGGTCAGGGACCGGCTCGGTCCCGCGGTGGCGCGGCTGGGTTGGGATCCGCGCCCGGGCGAGAGGGACCTCCTGCGCCAGCTTCGGGGCGACGTGCTGCGAGGGCTGGGGACGCTGGGAAACGACGCGGCGGTCCAGATGGAGGCGAGGGATCGCTACGCCAGGTATCGGGATGATCCGTCGGCAACCGACCCGAACGTCGTGGCCGCGCTGATCGCCATCCTGGCGCATAGCGGAGAGGAGGGGGAGTACACGGAGTTTCTGGGACGCTTCAAAACGGCCCCCACCCCCCAGGAGGAGCAGCGGTACCTGTACGCCCTGGCCGGATTCCGCCAGGCGGGCCTTCTCCGGCGGACGCTGGACCTCACGGTGAGCGGGGAGGTGAGGACCCAGGACGCCCCCTACCTTGTCCGAAGCCTGCTCATGAACGTCCAGGCGCGGGAACTGGCCTGGCAGTTCGTGAAGGAGCACTGGGACAGCATGGAGCGCCGGTATCCCCAGGGCGCATTCCGGAAGATGTGCGAGGGGGTGACGGCGCTGGCCACACCGGAGCTGGAAGCCGACGTGCGGGAGTTCTTCGGGGCGAGGGACGTCTGGCTGGGGGGCAGGACGCTGGAACAGTATCTGGAACAGCTTCGCGTCGCCGTGGCGTTCCGGGAACGCGAGGCGGCGAATCTGACCACCTACCTCTCCCGGTTTTGAGGGGCCTGCGGACCTCCTCGTCCATCCCCCATCAGCCCACAGAGCGTATTCGGGGAAGGGTTCAAGACGCCTTCCCGATGACGCCGCAGGCGATCCGGCCGCCAGAGTTCCCGGTTGGATCAGTCGTATTGTCGTCTGGATTGGCGTGGATCACCACCGCAGTCTGGTCGGCATCGAGAAGAGAGGCCGGGCCGGCGCCAAGGGTCACCCGGGGCACGTGGTAGTGTAGCTGCCCCGTCCCGTTGGCCGCGACATCGAGGTTCGGCAGGTCACCGGCGTGGGGGCCGTCCGGGTTGGCCAGGCCGTGCTTCTTCCCCTCCGGATTGAAGTGGCCGCCGGCAGTCGTGAACTCGGGTGGGTCACACTTTCCCACCGCGTGCAGGTGGAGCCCGTGCTTGCCCGCGGGGAGGTTGCGGACATCCGCGTAGAAGCGGACACCCCCCTCGTCCTCCCACAGCCTGGCAACGCCCACCACGTCACCCTTCGCGTTCTTCAGCTCGGCCGTGGCCTGCGGATTCTGAAACGGGGTTGTCGCGCACCCGGCGAGCATCAATCCGGCAACGAAGATCCCTAGCCTCCTCATGAGCGTTCCCTCCTCGTGAGCCAAGAAAGTTGCGGCGGGAAAAAAGCGAGGACAAAATGTACTGGGGTTGTCCGGGACTGTCAACGTCAAATGACCTCCGCCGTCGCCTTGTGCTGCCGTTCATCCGCCTCTCCGGTGTCTTCCGCAGGGACTGCACTCCGTTGACGGTCTTGCAGGGTCCATGTTAGCCTTCGCCAGCCTGTGGGTCGTTGCGGCGGTCGAAGCGGGACGGCAGGGATGACGGATCGGGGTCTCGCATGAGGGAATTTGAACGCTTCTCCCCGGAAAGCCTGGACGAGGCGGCCGCCCTCTTGATGGCGGCCGACAGCCGGGTGGCCCCGCGGGCGGAGGGGACGGACCTGATCGTCGAGGTCACCGACAGTCGGCGAAGCCTCTCGATCATCCTGGACCTGAAGCGCATTCCCGAGCTGAACCGCCTGGAGTATGACGAACGCCAGGGGCTCCGCATCGGCTCCGCCCTGTCGCTTCCGAGCATCCTCGAGTTCTCGCCAGTCCGACGCCTCTACCCCATATTCGCGGACGCCTCCGGTCCGGGTCCCCCGGACAGGGGCCAGGACTGGACCACCCTCGGTGAGAATCTGGGCGCTGGCGCATCCGGCGCGGATCTGGCGCCACCCCTGATCTGCCTGCGCGCATCGGCGGCCATCTTCGGGCCGCATGGGTGGTCGGAGATGGCCGTCGAGGCCCTGTATGCCGGGGTGAGCCGGCCCGTCCTGCAACCGGGGGAGTTTGTCGTGGACGTCCGCTTACCCGCCCCGCTCCCCCGTTCGAATGGCGCCTATGTCCGGGCGATCTCCCAGGATCGCACCAGGTCCGTCGTCGCCGGCGTCGGGGCGCTTTTGGTCATGGAGCCGGATCTGACCACCTGCTGTGGGGCCCGCCTGACGTTGGGCAGGGTGACACCCACCCCCATGCGTGCCCTCGAGGTGGAGCGGTTTCTGTCGGGGAGATTGCTGGGAGATGCGATCCTCAACGAGGTGGGGGACGTGGCCGCCCGGAATGCCCGGGAGCTCTCGGGTGCTTCTGGGGGCGCGCTGGATCTGGTGAAGGAGCTGACCCATCGTGCGATCCGGGAGGCCCTGGGGCGCGTCCGAGGGGCGGCGACGGGCTGACGGGACAGCACGGGAGAGCCAAGCTCAAGTGGTCGGCAGGCAAGGCGCAGGATCGAGCCTATCCACGGCTTACGCAGATTGCACCGATTTCTACAGACTGGGAGACCCCGCGCTCTACGCGCGGAGAGGATCAGCGGCCAAGCGGCAACCCCCGGGTGTATCCCGGGGGAAATCGGCGGAATCTGGGTAAGCTGCGGAGAGATATTGGGTGCCTATGGAGATCGAGGGGAAGGTGGCGTTGGTGACGGGGGCGGCCCGGCGTGTGGGCAGGGCCATCGCCCTGGCGCTGGCCGAGCGCGGCGCCGAGCTGGTGATCCACTACCTGGATTCCGAGCGCGAGGCCCAGGAGGTCCTCGCCCTGGCGAAGCAGGCGGGCGGAAAGCCGGTGGCGGTGCAAGGCGATGTGTCGGTCTCCGCGGACGTGAACCGGATCGTCGCGACGGCCCTGCAGGCCTTCGGCCGGATCGAGATCCTGGTGAACAATGCCGCGATCTTCTATCGGACCCCGTTCGAAAAGCTGACCGAGGAGGACTGGGACCTCTTCCTCGACGTGAACCTCAAAGGGCCGTTCCTTCTCTGCCGCAAGGTGGGGGAGATCATGATCCGGCAGGGACGGGGCAAGATCATCAACCTGGCCGACGTCGCCGGGAGAAAAGTGTGGGCGGAGTACATCCCGTACTCGGTTTCCAAGGCCGGACTGATCGCCCTCACCCAGGGCCTGGCCAAGGCGCTGGCCCCGGCCGTTCAGGTCAATGCCATCGCTCCGGGAGCCGTCCTGTTGCCCGACAGCACCACGCCGGATGAGCGTGAGCGCGCCATCCGGAGAATTCCCCTGGATCGCCTCGGATCCCCCGAGGATATCGCGCGGGCGGCCGTATACCTGATCGAGAGCGACTTCATCACCGGCGAGGTCCTGACGGTGGACGGCGGCCAGCACCTGCTCTAGAGGCACGCGCATTCCGGTGCTACTTGGCGGCTGCCCTGTGGTCTTTGGACACGTGGCTCCTACCGTCGCTCCGGTGCAATTTCAAATGGGAAACTGACAACCGACAACCGGGAACCCGCCAAGCTGGAAAAGGCCGCCCGCCGGATTCTCCGTTGCCTCAGTTGTCCGTTGTCGTTTTGAAATTTTCGATGGCGGCCTTGGCGCCTTGGCGGTTCATTCCGAATCGGTTTCAGGAGGGTGGATGCCCGGCGAGGTGATTGACCGGAGGGAAGTGATCGGCCTGCTCTCCGAGCTGGTCCGGATCCCCAGCGTGAACCCCCGGATGGGCGATGGCTCGGGCGAGGAGAAGATCGCGCGGTACCTGAACGACTGCCTTCGCGGCCTGGGCCTCACGCCCACCATCACCGAGGTCCAGCCGCGGCGTCCCAACGTCCTCGTGACCGTGCCGGGAACACCAGGCGGGCCTCACCTTCTGTTTGAGGCGCACACCGACACCGTCTCCCCGTCTCACGGCCAGCAGGACCCCTTCAACCCGCGGCTGGAGAGCGAGCGGCTGTACGGCCGGGGCAGTTGCGACACCAAGGCGTCGGTAGCTGCGATGTTTCTGGCCCTGGTGAGCGTTCTTCCTCTCCGGGACCGGCGCGCGACCATCTCGCTCGCATTTACCATGGGCGAGGAGCTGGGGCACGAGGGCGTGGGATCTCTCCTGGCCTCGGGCTTCCGCGCCGACGCGGCTGTGGTGGGGGAGCCGACCGGGCTGGACGTGGTGGCGGCCCATAAGGGCATTCTGCGCTGGAAGATGGTGACCACGGGGAGGGCGGCTCACAGCGCGAATCCCGAGAAAGGCTGCAACGCCATCGTCAAGATGGCGGCGGTGATCCGGGTGCTGGAGGCGAAGTTGATTCCGCAGCTCCGGCAGCGAAGCCATCCCCTGCTGGGCTCTCCCACGTTGAGCATCGGGAGGATCGAGGGGGGACTGCAGGTGAACGTGGTCCCCGACCGCTGTACAGTGGACGTGGACCGGCGCCTCCTGCCGGGAGAGACCTGGGCCGGCGTCCGGCGCGAGCTGGAGGACGTCCTCGCCCCTCTGCGGGCGAGCGATCCGGACCTTCAGGTGGAGATCGAGGAGCCGTACCAGCGCCTTGCCAGCATGGCCACTCCCCCGGATGCACCCATCGTGAGGATTGCCCAGGAGGCGGTCCGGCGGATCGACGGCCAGCGCACCATCCGAGGGGTCGCCTTCGGCACCGACGCCGCCGAGCTGTCGGCCGCGGGGATTCCCAGTGTGGTCCTGGGCCCCGGCGACATCGCCCAGGCCCACACCAGCGACGAGTACGTCGAGATCCAGCAGGTGGTCAAGGCCGCCGCCATCTACCGCGAGATCATGCTGACCTTCTGACGCGCTGCCCGCGCCTTGCCGCCGCTATTTCCTTGACATAGATGACGCCAGGGGTGGTAGCATGGCGTCGGATTTGCGGGCCCCGCCACCGGCGGGCCGAAAGGTTGGTCCATGTTCGGACTGGGAATGCCGGAGCTGCTGGTGATCCTGGTGATTGCCCTGCTGGTCTTCGGGGCGGGGCGGTTGCCGGAGATCGGCAGTTCGCTGGGCCGGGCGATCAAGGGATTCAAGGAAGCCTCGGAGAAGCGGGAGCCGGAGCCCCCGGAGCCCAAAGAGGCCAAGGCCGAGGTGAAGCCGGCCGCGGGGAAGACCTGCCCGGACTGCGGCAAGACGGCGCAGCCCGACGCCGCGTTCTGCCCAGGCTGTGGAAAGAAGCTCTCCTAGCCTGTCTGAACCCAGACATTGCATTTGAACCGCAAAGGACGCCGGTACCAACGGCCTCGCCGTTGGTGCGCAGAGAAACCTCCGGTATTTCCGGCCCTCACAAGCGAGAGTACGTGCGTGGACCTGGAAGGTTCTGAACAGCCAAGTCTTCCGGGATTTCTGAATTAGGGCGGCCCCTTGCGGTCTTTGCGCACTGTGCGGTGAAATATCTGGGCTGGATCGAGCCGGCAAGAAGCGAAAAGGCCCCCGGGGATGTCCCCGGGGGCCTTCTGGTTCCTGCGATGCTCTGCTAGGCTGCCTTGGTGACGTTCGCGGCCTGCAGGCCCTTGGGGCCCTGGACCACGTCGAACTCTACGGCCTGACCCTCGTTCAGCGTCCTGAAGCCGTTCGCCTGAATGGCGGAATAGTGCACGAACACATCCTCACCGTCAGGCCGCTCGATGAACCCGAAGCCCTTTGCATCGTTGAACCACTTCACCGTTCCTTTGCTACGCAATCGACAACACCTCCTTTCCTTCTGGCGCTACAAGGCCCCGCAACGGGGCGGTCTGTCCCTGAAAAGATAAACCGCAGGAGCGGCGTCTGCTCCTGCGGTCCTTCCCAGCGAAAGCAACCAACGGAACGTCGACTACCGAACCGCGCGCAAGATAGCCCGTGTGCTTCCGGGTGTCAAGAATTATTTCGCGATGGTTTTCTTGTCAGTGCCCGCCTGACGCCTGGGGCTCCGCGATGGCGTCCACGCGGACATCCTCCACCGCGATCTCGGCGGCGTGGAATACCTCGTCGGCGGCCCACACCGTGGTCTCGCGCCGATCGGCCGTGAGGCCGATGATCCCGCGCAGGACCCGCAGGATGTTGTCGTTGATCCGAATGGCATTGGCCTGGATGGGGGCGGCCAGGCGGCCGTCGGCGATGCGATAGGAGTCGCCGACGACCGTGCAGGTGAAATCCCCCGCCCGGAGCCCGTTGATGGGATAGGTGTACCAGATCCGGCCGACGTAGAGGCCGTCGCCCACCTGGGCCAGCAACTGCTCCAGCGAGACGGGTTGATGGCTCTCCAGGATGACGTTGGTCGGCGAGACACCGGGCGGCGCCTCGAAGCGGCGGCCGCCGCCCTCGCCGAAGCGGAAGCCGTTCCGGGGGACCAGGGCCTTGGGCACCGAGCGGGGGTCGCGGCCGAGCTTGGCGGCGGCTCGGGGGTCCTTGAGGAGGCGTTGCTGCTCGTAGAAATTCGTGAGCAGCCCGACCAGCCTCCCCCGCTGGATCAGCCGGGTCTTGCCCGTCGGCAGCCCCTCGCACGTGATGCCCTTGCTGGCCGTGGCCCCGCGCAGGGCGCCGTGATCGGTGAGGCTCAGGAGCGGGCTGGCGACCCGCCGTCCCAGCCGCCCGCGGAAGGCCGAGGTCTCGGCGTAGAAGCTCCCCGCGGTGAGGCAGGGGAGGACGAGATTGTTGAGGAGGTCCGCGACCGGCTGCGTGCCGAAGATCACCCGGAAGCGCCCGCTCGGGACCCGGTCGCCGCCCATGGCCCGGATGGCGTTCTCCGCCGCCTCGGCGCCGCTCTCGCCCGTGAATTCCGCCAGGCGTGTCCCCGTGCTCCAGCCGCTCCCCTTGGCGTCCGCCGCCTCGACCATGGCGGTGACGGCGCTCAGGATGAGGGTGGACACGTCCGTCTGCGGCTCGGGCAAGTGGGTGGACGCGATGGCGATCCGTTCCTGAAGGATGGTCACGTCCCCGCTCAGGATGAGGCCCAGGCGCGCGATCGCCTGGGCCGACCCGGCCATGGCCGCCAGGCGGGGGGAATGGGCGAACACGTCCAGGCCTCGCGCGATCACCTTCCATCCGGCCTCGACCAGGTTGCGGTCGGACAGCAGAAGCAGCGAGGGGTCGTGATAGCGCCGCAGGCGGCGTCGCTCCATACCGGGGTGCGGCAGCGAGGTGAACTCGGGGTCCGCCACGGCCGCCTGGCGGGCCTTGGCGACGGCGCGCCCCACGCCTTCCGGGGTAAGATCGTTGGGCTCGCTGCCATAGCCGACGCGCAGCCCATCGGGGGTGCGGTAGACCGCGCGCACCCCGACGCCGGCGGACTCCAGCGACTTCGGCTCCTCGACGCCGTTACAGGGGATATGGGAGGTGAAGTGGAGGCGGGCCACCAGGGTGGCGTTGGCGGCCACGAAGATCTCCGCCTCGGCCACATCCTCCATCGCCCGGATGAGGGCGAGCCCTTCGGCGGCGGCGCGGCCCAAGGCCCGGGTGGGGATCATGCGGCGCCCCCTGTCAGGACCGCCCGGCTCCGCAGGGTGGGTCCGCCGTTGCCGACGCGCTTGACCTGCATGGGCTGGCCCTTGCCGCAGTTGGGAACGGGGATCAACCGAAGGTCCGTCCCGACGGCATCCACCTGCATCAGGAACTCCCGGCTATCCGCCATGATCCCCCCATCGCGGAAAAGCTGGCCCACCTCTCCGCAGCGGATCTCGTAGACCTTCATGGCGGAGATCCGGAAGTTCTCGCGGGACTCCGCGATGGATGGCGTCCGGTGGCCGACCAGGTAGTAGCCCCGGTCGATCTCGCGGATGAGATCGCGCGGCTCGCGGTCGCCTTTGGCGAACACGGTGTTGGACATCCGGATCAAGGGGACCAGCGTGGGATCGGTGGCGGTCCAGTGGCCGTTGGGCTCGCCGCCGAAGATGGCGGCGGTCTGGCGACTGTTCAGGAAGCCCTGGAAGATTCCCCGGTCGATGTGCACCACGCGCCTGGCCGGGACGCCCTCGTGATCGTACCGGTAGTGACCGTAGCCGGGGAGGCCCGGGTCCGAGAAGGTGGTCACCAGCGGGGACGCGATCTGCCTGCCGACCTGGGTCTCGGTGAGGGAGCGGAGCAGCCACGAGCGCCCGGCGTAGCCGGTCTCCATCTTGAGGGCGCGGTCCAGCTCGGTCGGGTGGCCGATGATCTCGTGGGCGAGAAGCGCGGTGAAGTGGGGATCCGTCACCACGGTGACCTCGGCCTGGGTGGTGGGCGCGGGCCTGGCGCGGGTGAGGCGCGCGGCGTCCGCGGCCAGGCGGGTGGCGAAGGTGCGGAAGTCCGGGAAGGAGAGCAGGGGGCTGCCCGGGGGATCCTCCACCCCGCGGATGAGGACCTCCCATCCCCGCTGGTGTCCCATGGCATCATACAGCTCCTGGGTCACCGAGTGCTCCTGGGCCACCACGAAGCAGGTCCCCTGGGTGAGGGCGAAGGCCTGGTCGATGAGGGCCCCTTCGGTGCTGACGAAGAGTTCCCGGCTGATCTGTGTGATGGCACCGATAGAGTTATAGGTTACGGCCGGCGCGGTGGCCTTGACCGCGCTCCCGACCTCGCGGGTGAGGGCGACGATGTCCGCCAGAGGGACGGAGCGCGGGTCCACCTCGAAGGCGGCCGGCACCGTGTCCCGGTTGGCTGGCACGACGGCGAGCCGCGTATCCCACAGCGCATCGGCCAGAACGGGAAAGGCGGCCGCGGCCTGGGCCTTCCCCCGGGCGTTGGCGGCGGCGCGCTCGTGGGCGCGGGCCAGGCCATTCCGGATCACGCGGCCAAGCCGGTCCCGGTCGGCGGTGCCCAGGGTCTGCCCATAGTAGCCTGGCGCGCGCAACCCATCACCCGCGATCACCCGGATGCCAAAGGCCAGGGTTTCATCCTTACCGCTCTGCCTGCTGTGGCCGTTCTCGGCCCAGGCGAACTGGGACTCGACGATTTCCAGGCGCAGGTCGGCGTAGGCACAGCCGAGCCGGGCGGCCTGGCGCAGGAAGTCGCCCGCGAGCTTTTCCTTTAGCTCGCCGACCCAGTCGACGGTGAGACGCGATTCGCCCATGCAAGCCTCGATTCTGCTTCCGCCACTCGCTCCCCCTCCCCATCCCAGGCACCCGGGGAGAAAGGATACAGTATGGGGACGCGGGATTATAGCCAGGCATGATCTCGGGCGCCACCCCAAAGGGGCTGGGAAACCCGCGGGCGGTGATCCCTGGGCTGCACCAAGCCGGTGGGTTCTTGACGGGTCAGGAGAGGTTTGGTAGCGTCGCGGCCTCTGCCGAGGCGACCGAGAGTGCAGGCCATGTCCGATAGGGTACCCGTGGATGAGGAGCTTCGCCATGGCGTCCTGCTGTGGCAGGCCGGCCAGTACGTCGAGGCCCACGAGGAGTTCGAGCAACTCTGGCTGGTCGAGGTGGGGCCTCGCCGGCACTTCCTGCGCGGCCTCGTCCATGCGGCCATGGGGTTCCACTACCTGACGGTCGGCGATCTGCTATCGGCCCGGTCAAAGCTCGGCTCCGCCGCAAATCTCCTGGAGGGATTCTCCGGGGACTACCTAGGCTTGGACGTGGATGGGCTCCGGGCGGGGATCGCCGCGTCGCGGGCGGTCCTGGAGACCGGCGGGCATGCCGGGCCCCGCGGTCCGGGGCGGGCAATGGTCCCGAACCTGACTCACTCCTCCGTGGATCCGACTGGCTGGAAGCCCGAAGAATAAGGGAGGCTGCGGCGAGGAGAGGAGCCTCCGGCTCCCCGGTTCGCCGGAAGCCCCCGGCTTTTCGTGGTATACTCTCGGGGAACGCACGCGAACGCCGCCGGGCTGGTGTCAACCCGAACCCTGACGTTCCCGAAGGAGTGGTGATTTATGCACCAGGTCATGATCCTTGGATCCGGACCGGCGGGGCTTACGGCCGCGCTGTACGCGGCCCGGGCCCACCTCAAGCCCCTGGTGGTGGACGGCCACGAGGCCGGCGGGCAGCTCACCCTGACCACCATGGTGGAAAACTATCCGGGCTTTCCCGACGGGCTCATGGGGCCCGACCTGATCGCGGCCATGCGCAAGCAGGCGGAGCGGTTCGGCGCCAGCTTCCAGGGCGGGGCTGCCACGGCCGCAGACCTGTCCCGGCGCCCGTTCCGGATTAGCATTGACGGCGAGGTGGCGGAATGCCAGACCCTGGTCATCGCCACGGGCGCCTCGGCCAAGCTCCTGGGGCTCCCGTCGGAGCGGACACTGATGGGCCACGGGGTCTCCACCTGCGCCACCTGCGACGGGTTCTTCTTCCAGGATCAGGACCTCATCGTGGTCGGGGGAGGCGACTCGGCCATGGAGGAGGCGTTGTTCCTGACGAAGTTCGCCCGGCGGGTGACGGTCATCCATCGCCGGGACAAGCTCCGGGCCTCCAAGATCATGCAGGAGAAGGCCTTCAAGCACCCCAAGATCGACTTCACTTGGGACTCCACGCTGGAGGAGATCCTGGACGTGAACCGGGGGAAGGTGACGGGCGTCCGGATCCGGAATCTGAAAACCTCAGCGGTCACGGACCGGGCGGTGGACGGGGTCTTCATCGCCATCGGGCATACCCCCAACACCCAGATCTTCCGCGGCCTCCTGGACATGGACGAGGTCGGCTACATCAAGACCCACGACGGGACCAAGACGAGCGTCCCGGGGGTCTTCGCGGCCGGGGACGTGCAGGACCGCGTGTACCGGCAGGCGATCACCGCGGCCGGCTCCGGCTGCATGGCCGCCATGGACGCCGAGCGCTTTCTGGAGCACGGGGGGCACTGATCTCCCGCGCGGCCCCGCGAGCCGCGTTGCCCATGGATGCACAAATCGGTCTGGTCCGCGCCTTGATCCCGGTGACCCTCACGCTCCACGTCCGCGTCCCCGGCGATCACCCGTCCGTCGCCGCCCTGGGGGACGAGCGCATGGGCTCCGCCACCCTGGTGGATGCCCAGGGGATCCTCCTGACCGTGAACTACGTGGTCATCGGCGGGCGGGAGATCGTCGCGACGCTGCCGGATGGGCGCCGCGTCAAGGCAGAGATCGTTGCCCAGGATTTCGACAGCGGGATCGCCGCGCTGTCCATCCCGGTCCGCGACCAACCCGTCGCGGCGCTGGGGGATTCGCGCCGTCTGGCGACCGGCCAGGAGGTGTTCATCCTGGCCAGCACCGGGCCCACGCTGCGGCGCGTGAGCAGCGGGGTCATCACCGACCTGGGGCCCTTCGACGCCTACTGGGAATACATGCTGGACTCCGCCATCCAGAGCACGGCCTTCAATCCGGGACTGGGGGGTGGGCCGCTCTTCGACGTCCGAGGCCGGATGGTGGGCATCACCTCGCTGAACCTGGGGCAGGTGGGTCGCTTCAGCCTGGCCATCCCGGTGCACCTGTTTGCCGAGCATCGGGATGACCTGCTCCGCCACGGGCGGGCGCGGAAGCGCCCCCGCCGCGCCTGGGTCGGATTCTATCCCCAGCCGACGGCCTCCGGGATCGTGGTGGCGGGACTGGTGCCGGAAGCGCCCGCCTCGCGGTCGGGGATCCGGGAGGGCGACATGATCCTGGCGGTCAACTTCCGCGAGGTGGCCACTCGCGAGGAGCTGTACCAGGAGATGTGGAAGCACCCGGCGGGGGCGCTCCTGCGGTTCAGCATCCTGCGGGGAGACCAGCGCACCACCGTCGAGGTGGTGTCGGGCGATCGGGCCGAATTCTACCGGTAGGTGGGGGGGCGGCGGCCGGGCCAGGCGGAATGGGGCGGCCGCGGGGCAACGGGTGACGGAGGGCAGCATGCGACCTGAGATCCCGGCAGCGAAGTTGCGGGGCGTCCTGGAGGTCGTCCGGCTGGCCAATGCCGAGACGGACCTCGGGTCGCTGATCGCCCTGGTCATCCAGCAGGCCTGCGCCCTGCTGGGGGCGGACCGGGGGACGCTCTACCTGCTGGAGAAGGAGACCGGGGAGCTCCGTTCCTCGGCCGCGCTGGGCCTGGCGGGCAAGACGATCCGCCTGAAGCTGCATCAAGGCGTGGCCGGCCTCGTCGCGGCCACAGGCCAGTCCATCGTGGTGGACGATGCCCATGCCGACGCCCGCTTCTATGGGGCCGTGGACGAGGCGACCGGCTACCGGACGGAGCAAATCCTCTGCGTGCCCATCAAGGGGCGGCGAGGAGAGATCTTGGGCGTGCTGGAGCTGCTGAACAAGCCCAGCGGCTTCACGCCCGAGGACGAGGAGGTGCTGGGCCTCCTGGCGTCGCAGACGGGCGTCGCGCTGGCCAACGCCCAGATCTACGATGGCCTCCGCACCAACCTGGACCGGCTGTCCCGCCTGATGAAGGTCGGCACCGCCATCAGCTCCGAGCTGGACCTGGACGCACTGCTCCGGACCATCTCCCAGACCACGTCGCACCTCCTGCAGGCGGAGCGGAGCACGGTCTTCTTGGTGGACCGGGCCCGTGGGGAGCTCTGGTCCCGGGTCGCCGAGGGGCTGGACCAGCAGGAGATCCGGATTCCCATGCACGCGGGAATCGCCGGCAGCGTGGCCACCACGGGGACGCCGGTGCGGATCAGCGACGCCTACACCGATCCGCGGTTCAATCCGGAGGTGGACAAGCGGACCGGTTTCCGCACCCACAACATCCTGTGCGCGCCCATGCGCAACGCCCGGGGCCAAGTGATCGGCGTCTTCCAGGTTCTGAACAAGCGGGGCGGGGACTTCACCGCGCTGGACGAGCAGCTCCTCGCCAGCCTCTCGTCCCAGGCCGCCGTGGCCATCGAGAACGCCCAGCTCTACGACGAGGTCCAGCGGGCCTACACCCAGCTCCAGGTCCTGGACAAGATGAAGTCGGACTTCCTGAACACCGTGTCCCACGAGCTGCGGACGCCGCTGGCTCCCGTCCTGGGGTATGCGGAGATTCTCCTCTCGGGGGGCATGGGACAATTGCCGGCCGGTTGCCGCCGGGGGGTCGAGGCCATTGCGGAGAGCGGCAAGCGGCTGCACGCCATTGTCGAGAGCCTGCTGATCTTCGTCCGCCTGGACCAGGGCGAGGTGGCGCTGAGCCGGGAGGCCGTGGACCTCACCCTCCTGTTGCATAAGGTCGTGGAATCGTTCCACGCCAAGGCCCACGAGCGGAAGCTGCGGCTCTCCGTCGAGACGGCGGAGGCTCTGCCAAAGGTGCTGGCAGACCCGCAGGAGCTGCAGACGGCCCTCACCCACCTGGTGGACAACGCGGCCAAGTTCACCCTGGCCGGCGGCCAGGTGACGGTGATGGCCAGGCCCACGATGAAACCGGACGGAAGGTTGGCGGTGGAGATCGCCGTCCGGGATACCGGCATCGGCATCCCGAGAGAGCTTCACGACAAGGTCTTCGAACGGTTCTACCAGGTGGACGGCTCCCTCACACGCAAGTACGGGGGCGTGGGCATCGGGCTGGCCGTGATCAAGCAGATCATCGAGGCCCACGGGTCCCACATCTCCCTGGAAAGCGAGCCGGGCAAGGGCTCGACGTTCCGGTTCGCCCTCCCGGCCGCGGACTGAGCTGGCGACACATGAGTCATGGGTCCGCCGACAGGCGATGACGCAGGGGCGGACCGGTTCCTTCCTCGCCCACCCGCAAGGAGCGTTTCCCCCGTGACCACAGATCCGGTGGTGGTGCGCGCTGAGGTCGCGCGGGCATTCTGCCAGGCGGTCTTTGAGGGGGCGGGCGTGCCCCGGGCGGATGCGTTCCTCGTGGCCGACGCCCTGATCGATGCCGACCTGCGCGGCGTGTCCACCCATGGGCTGGTGCGGTTCCCGATCTACGTCACGCGCGTGCGCCAGGGACTGGTGAAGGCAAAGCCCGAGATGCGGGTGGTGGGCGGCCGGGGAGCCACGGTGCTCCTGGACGGGGACCATGGATTCGGCCAGGTGGTGGGGGCGGAGGGGATGCGCCGCGCCGTTGGGTTGGCCCAGGAGCACGGCGTGGGCGTCTGCGCCATCCGGAACGGCACACACCTCGGCGCCCTGGCCTACATCGCCGCCATGGCGCTTCCCCACCGGATGATCGGACTGACCATGAGCATCACCAATCCGGTGATGGCGCCCTGGGGGGGCGTGGTCCCCAAAGTCGGGAACAATCCGCTGGCTGTGGCGGTTCCGGCCGGGGCGCGGCCGCCCGTCATCTTCGACATGGCGTGCAGCCAGGTGGCGCGGGGGAACCTCATCCTGGCCTCGAAGCTGGGCACCTCGATCCCCTCCACCTGGGCGCTGGACGAGCAGGGCCGGCCGACCGAGGATCCGAATGCAGGCCTCCGCGGCTCCCTGATGCCGGTAGGGGGTCACAAAGGGGCGGGCCTGGCCCTGGTGGTGGCGATCCTGGGCGGGCTGCTGGCGGGATCGCCCTTCGGCGCGGGATGCGGGGACATCTTCGACATGACGCGACCGCAGCGCCTGGGCCACCTGGTGATGGCCCTGGACATCGCCGCCTTCGGGTCGGCCCCGGTGTTCCTCCAAGCTATGGATGGGATGATCGCCGACCTGAAGGACACGCCCCGTGCCGAGGGTGTGGAAGAGATCTGGATGCCCGGGGAGATGGAGGGGCGGCGGCGGGAGGAGCGCCTGCGCGACGGCTTCCCGGTGAGCCCTGCGGTTCTGGACGAGGTGCGGGCCATCGGCAGAGAGTTTGGTGTCCAGTGGCCGGCGTGAGCGGCCGCCCCGGTACCGCTCAGACCGTCCGGACGGCGCGCAGGCCCTCCGCGTCGCCCACCTCGTCCGCATCTCCCAAGGATCCCGCGTGCGTGCTTGACTGGATGAGAGAACGTGGTAAATTGAAAAACATCCGAATCCCGGTAGCCACAGAGCGATCGTTGTGGGTGGCCTGGAGTCGAGGTGCTGAATCCTGCGGGGAGGGAGACACGGTGACCTGACTATGTGGGGACCCGGGCGACAGTCGGCCGGGGGAGGTGTGTCATGGCGATGGTGAAGCGAGTACAGGAGTTCCTGGATGCCAACGGCGTCAAGTACGAGGTGACCCCGCACCACGTGGCGTACACCAGCCAGGAGATTGCCGCGGCCAGCCACATCTCCGGCAAGGCGATGGCCAAGGTAGTGATGGTCAAGCGGGGCGACGCGCTGGTGATGACCGTCCTGCCGGCCGCATGCAGGGTGGGGACGGACCGGCTGGAGAAGATCCTGGGTGCCTCCCGGATCGCCATTGCGCGCGAGCATGAATTTGCCGGGCTGTTCCCCGACTGTGACACCGGTGCGATGCCGCCCTTCGGCAACCTCTACGGTCTTGAGGTGTACGTGGACGAGGAGCTGGCCAACCACCCCACGATCGCCTTCCAGGCGGGGAATCATCGGGAGCTGGCGACCATGAGTTACGCCGACTTTGCCCGCCTGGTGCAGCCCAAGGTTGCCGAGTTCTGCTCTCACGCGTGAGCGGACCGTCCTCTTCCGACATTCAGGCCGACCCTGAGCCACGAGGGGTCGGCCTGCGCTTTTGCACCCCGCATCGACCGCCGATCTCCGGTCCCCGGGCGGGGTGACCGGCTGTCCCTCCACACTTCGACGGGAGGTTCCGGCATGCGCGGAAAATCGGTCAGTACCTCGAGTGTGGTCCTGTCCCGGGTCATGCATCCGAATGAGGCGAGCTACATGGGGACGGTGCACGGCGGAGTCATCCTGCGCATGCTGGACGAGGCCGGCGGGATGGCGGCCTTCCGCCATGCCCGGAAGCCCGTGGTGACCGCGGCCATAGATAGTATGAGCTTCCTCGCCCCCGTCTACGTCGGGAACCTAGTCACGGCCAAGGCCTCGGTCAACAGTGTCGGCAAGACCTCGATGGAGGTGGGGGTCCGGGTCGAGGCCGAGGACCTGCTGACCGGCAAGGTGACCCATACCGCCTCCGCGTATCTGGTCTATGTGGCGGTGGGCCGGCGCAACACGCCTCTCCGAGTCCCCCCGCTCATTCCAATGACGGCCGACGATCGGCGGCGGATGGCGGCGGCCGAACTCCGGCGAAAAGAGCGCGCCGCCCGCCGGATGGCCGGTCACGCCGGTCGGTAAGAGGCGCTGGACGCCCTCCGGGGTGGGCTGATATTATGCCCGCCGATTCGGCGCTTGGGCAGCGCCGGAGCGTGATCCCTGAGTTCTGGGAGGAGCCCGATGGTATCCCTGGACGATCTCAAGGCCCTGGCCCATCCTGCGGAGACCAAGATGGTCCTGTTCGTTTTGGATGGGCTCGGCGGCCTGACCCGCAAGGGCGACACCAAGACGGAACTCGAGGCGGCTCGCACGCCCAACCTCGACCGGCTGGCGGCCGAGGGCAACCTCGGGCTGGCGGATCCCGTGGCACCCGGGATCACGCCGGGCAGCGGTCCGGGGCACCTGGGTCTCTTCGGCTATGACCCGCTCCGGTACCGCATCGGTCGCGGGGTCCTGGAGGCGGTGGGAGTTGATCTGGAGGTGACCGAGCGCGACCTGGCGGCGCGCGGGAACTTCTGCAGCGTGGATGCCCAGGGCCTGATCACCGACCGGCGCGCCGGACGGATCCCCACGGAGGTCTGCGCGCGGCTCACCCCGCTCCTGGAGAAGATCGGGCTTTCGGGGGTCGAGTTGATCGTGCGGCCGCTGCGCGAGCATCGCTTCGTCGTGCTGTTCCGGGGCGATGGCTTGGAGGAAGGGCTCTCGGAGACCGATCCCCAGGATACCGGCAAGCCGCCGCTGCCCGTGCGTCCCGAGCGGCCCCAGGCCAAGAGGGCGGCGGATGTCGCCAACCGGTTCGTTGCCGAGGCCAGGCGGGTGCTCTCCGCCGAGCATCCGGCCAACATGGTCCTCCTGCGTGGGTTCTCCAAATACCCCAGCCTGCCGAAGCTCACCGACATCTATGGCGTGCGGGCCGCGGTCATCGCCGTGTACCCCATGTATCGGGGGCTGGCCAAGCTGGTGGGGATGCAGGCGGTCAAGACCGGCGACAGGGTGGCCGACGAGGTCTCCACCCTGGAAGCGGTGTTTGGCCAGTTCGACTTCTTCTTCGTCCACGTGAAGAAGACGGACAGTGCCGGCGAGGACGGCAACTTCGACAGAAAGGTGGCCCTCATCGAGGAGGCGGACGCCTTGATCCCCCGCCTCATGGCGCTCAAGCCCGACGTCCTGGTGGTGACGGGGGACCATTCGACCCCGGCCCCCTTCAGGGCGCATAGCTGGCACCCGGTGCCCGTCCTCCTCTGGTCGAAGTGGTGCCGGCCCGACGGCGCCCCCAAGTTCTCCGAGCGGGAGTGCCGGTTCGGCGGCATCGGGCACATCCGGGGGGCCGAGTTGATGCCGATGATAATGGCCCACGCCGAGCGGCTGACCAAGTTCGGCGCCTGAACTATTTGACAGAGGACTCAAATATCCGCAGCTTACGCAGATTACGCAGATTCCGCCGATTTCATCGCCAATGATTTCTCCGAGGAGATCTGGGTAATCCGTGCAGGCTGCGGATGTGGAGAATCTGTGGTGCGGTTTCTGGCGGTGGCGGATATTCACAGTCGGCCCGGCGCGATCCAGGCGATCCAGGACGGGGCGAGTCGATACCACCCGGATGCGGTCATCGTGGCGGGCGATCTCACGAACTATGGGGATGCGGCCGAGGTCACTCGCGTGCTGGAGGAGATCCCGGGCCGGGTCTTGGCCGTTCCTGGAAATCTGGATGTGCGAAAGGCCTTCGAAGCGGGCGCCCGCAGGAGCCACGCGGAAAGCGTGGTGGGGAAGCGGATCGAAATCGGCGGCGTGATCATCGCCGGCCTGTTCGATGGGCTGGCGGCGTGCGATATCCTCGTGGTCCACGAACCGCCGCGGGGCATCCTGGATGATGTCGGCGGGGGCCGGCACATCGGGTTCGCCGAGCATCTTGACGCGCTCAAGCGCCTGCGGCCGAAGGTTCTGCTCTGCGGCCACTGCCACGAGTCGCCGGGGGTGGTCGTTCACGGGGGGACCACGGTCGTCAACTGCACCCTGGGCAGCGGAGGCCGCGGCGCTCTCGTTGAGCTAGACGGTAATCAGGCCGTCGCGCGACTCCTCTAGAACTTCTTCCCATGCACCGTGATCTGAAGGGTCGGGTGGCGGTCCTCACCGGCGCCTCCAGCGGGATCGGGCGGGCGACGGCGATCGCCTTTGCACGGGAAGGCATGCGGGTCGTCCTGGGCGCCCGCCGCAGTGATCGCCTCCAGGAGACCGTGGAGCAGATCCGGCGGGGAGGAGGCGAGGCGCGGGCCCTCAAGACCGATGTGACCCAGGCGAGCCAGGTGGAGGGCCTGGTTCGCGAGGCGGTGGCCGCGTTCGGGCGGCTGGACATCCTGGTGAACAACGCCGGGCTCGGACACTTCGGCCGGCTGGAATCCATGCCCGTTGAGGAGGCGCGATACCTCTTCGACGTGAACGTGATGGGCACCCTCTACGGGATCCAGGCCGCGGTCCCGATCATGCGGGCGCAGCGCTCCGGGCACATCATCAATGTGGCCTCGGTGGTCGGCAAGCGGGCGAGCCCTGGCAACGGGTTCTACTCCGCCACGAAGTGCGCCCAGGTGGCGCTGTCCGAGGCGCTTCGACTGGAACTGGCCGACACGGGCATCGAGGTGAGCGTCATCTGCCCGGTCTCGACCATGACCGAGTTCTTCGAGATTGCGGCGTCGCGCTCTCCGCTCAGCTTTGGGCCCGCCGGCCCGAGGTACTCGGCCGAGCAGGTGGCGGCGGTCATCCTGGGATGTGTCCGCCGGCCGCGTCCCGAGGTCATGGTGTATCCCCCCGCCCGCCTGATGGTGATCCTGAATGCCGTGGCCCCTCGGCTGATGGACCGCATCCTGGGGCAGTACTGGAAGAGGGTTCGTCCCGGGCTCTAGCCCGGGTTATTCATGACTGCGCCACGAATAACCCGCCCCTCGGGCTTCGACTACGGCCCTGCGAGGGGCGCAGGGCCTCCGCTCAGGACTAGCCCGCAGTTCTCTCGGAGGCTTCGAGTCTGACGGTGGCGACGGGGGGGTCTGATGGCTATGGAGGGACGCGTCACGGAGTGGGCATCCACCACGCTTCAAGAGATCTGGCGGGAAAATGCCGGCAACCGGGAGGCATTACGCCGGGAGGTCCAAGGGCTGTCCGAATGGCAGTTGGCCTTCCAGCCTGCGCCGGGCAAGTGGTCCATCGGAGAGATCCTGGATCACCTGCACCTGGCAGAGCGGAGCATCACCCGCGTCCTCTCCAAGATCCTGCAGCAGGCGGCGGGCCGCGGGCTGATCGGAGAGCCGGGGAGCATGGAGCCCTTGCCCTACCGGATCGACCGGGAGATCTACAACCTGCCAGCCGACGCGCCGGAATCCGTCCGCCCGTCACCGGAGCGGCCGCTCTCGCAGCTTCTCGAGGGCCTTGAGGAGAGCCGGGAGCGCCTGGTGGAAGTGGCCAGGCGCGCGGATGGCCGGGTGGTCGGCAACGTGACGATCCGGCACTTTCAGCTGGGCGAGCTGCATTTTTACCAGTGGCTTGCCCTGGAGGCTGCGCACGAGGCCAAGCACCTGGCACAGATCCGTCAGATCAAGGGGCACCCGCGGTTTCCCAAGGGATGATGGGACCGGCGAACGTCAACGGCGTTCGGTTGTTCGGCCGTTCGTGAACGACCGAACCCCCGAACGTTTCTCCATTGAACCTGCAGGCATGGAATTGCACACACCGGACACTATGAGCTTACGACTGGGCGCCATCCTGTTTCCACCGACCCCCCGTCGCATCCCCCACGAACGATGGATCAACATCGCCCTGCGCACCGCCCACCTGATGACTTCCAGCGTCCTTCTGGGGGGACACGTCTTTGACGTCTCCGCCGACCGGTTGATCCTCTGGCTGTACCTCACCATCGCAAGCGGTGTCGGCTTGGTTCTGCTTGAACTCTATACGTCTTGCCGCTGGATCTACCTGGGCAAGGGGGCGATGGTCATTCTGAAGGTGGCCCTCCTGATCGCCGCGGCTGTGTGGTGGGATCAGCGGGTCGTGTTTCTCCTGCTGGTCGTCCTGATTGGGTCTGTTGGCTCGCACATGCCGGCCCGCTTTCGCTACTACTCGCTGATCCATTTGCAGGTGATTTCGGACCCGGTGAAGGTGCCGATCGGAGCGCCGGTTTCAACTTGGCGGCAGTGAGGATGGGCGAGACGATGGAGTACAGGCGGCTGCATCCCTGGGACGTGAGCCCGCAAGAGGCCATCCGCATCCAACAGAAGCTCCGTACCCAGGTCGCTGCCCGCGATGCGGACCGGACCGAGTTTCGACTCGTCGCGGGCATGGACGTCTCCTACGACAAACACTCCCCGTGGCTGTTTGCCGCCATCGTGGTTCTGCGGCTCCCGGGCTTTCAGCGGGAGGAGGCGGTCGGGGTTCGAGCCGAAGCGAAGTTTCCCTACGTCCCCGGGCTCCTGTCCTTCCGGGAGTCCCCCGCGGGGCTGGAGGCGTGGGAGAGACTGCGCACCCGGCCCGACTGCCTCATCTGCGATGGGCATGGCTACGCCCATCCCCGGCGGTTCGGTTTTGCCTGCCACTTTGGACTCCTGGTGGACCTGCCCACCATCGGATTTGCCAAGCGCGTTCTCATCGGCAGCTTCAAAGCACCGGGCGCCCCTCGGGGGAGTACGAGCGACCTGGTGGACGGGGGAGAGGTGATTGGGGCAGCCCTCCGGACCCGGGAAGAGGCAGACCCTGTGTTCGTGTCGGTCGGGCACCGGATCAGCTTGGCCACGGCCGTCGCAGCCATCCTCGCGTGCTCGCCGGGCTACCGGATTCCGGAACCGATCCGTCAAGCGCATGCGCTGGTGAACCGGCTGCGCCAGACGGGGACCGCCCCCGATTCGTGAGCCCGGCGCATGAGAGAGGGGTGAATGCGGCCCATCGAAAAGGCAGCCTTCTTTCTTGTTGATCGGATGTACCGCGGCGTAACGACGTCGCGGCCCTTCATGCGCCTGCTGGACCGGGTGAGCCACCACGAGCATCCTGATGCGGCGAAGGGCCCGGAGCGTCCGGCAGCACAGATTCCCGACCTGGGATACCACCCGACGGTCCATGAGGGTGCGCGCATTCCGCTGGCGGCGTCGCGGGACGTCCGGGCCTGGCAAGTCCAGTGGAAGGCCGAGCCGACTTCGCCGCATACTGGCCTCGGCTACCGGAGCGTCGGCGGGTTCTATCTTCCCGGCGCGGACGGGACCGGGTCCCGCCCCGGTATCCTGGTACTTCCCGTCCTGCGCGACCGGTTGAACCTCGCGTCGGGGACGCTGGCCCGGTATCTGGCATCGCACGGGTTCGCCGCCTTGGAGGTGCGGAGCGGCGCCTCGTTCCTGGATCACGTGCGGGTGACGCAAGACGGCGAGGATCCCACCTGGGAAGATGTGGAGACGGAGATGATCCGCGACGGACGCCGCGGACTGGATTGGCTGTCCGGACAGCAGGGGGTGGATCCGGGGCGGCTGGGGATCATCGGGGTCAGTCACGGTGCCATGATCGGTCCGTGCGTCATGGGGGTGGATCGGCGCCTCAGGGCCGGCGTCTTCTGCATGGGCGGAGCGGACGAGGCCATGATCGTGGCCCGGTCCCGGGAGCGTTCGGTACGCCGATTCCGCCAGCGCATCATGCGGGTCCATGGGCTGACCGACCCGGAAGAGTTGCGGCGACTGGCCCGGCAGCGAATATCCCGAACGGAGCCGATGCGGTACGCCAGCCACGTGGATCCGCAGGCGGTGTTGCTGTTCAAGACCCGGCGCGATCGCGCTGTGGTTCCGGAGGCCCAGGACAAGCTTTGGGAGGCGCTGGGCAGGCCGCGACGGATCACCCTGCCATTGGGGCACCTGGGGTTCGGCCTGGCCTTTTACTACGCGGCCCGGCGCGCCGTTGATTTCCTCTGGGAACGTTTCTCCTGACCCCTCCCGCTTCACGGCCCCCCGTTGCGGGCAGATGCACAGCGAGCCCCGCCCGGCAAACCGATCCATCTCCAGTTTTCGCCGCCGGATCGGATCCGCCTCGGCGTGGCCGGGGACACCAGTGATTTTCTATCTTGCGGGGACGATCCGCAGCACGCAGTCGTCATCAGGTTCGGGGCTGCCGCGGCCGTCCCGGTTATTCGTGAGGAGGTGCAGGCAGCCATCCGGCGCCTCGACGATGTCGCGGAGCGGCCAGAGACGGCGTCGAGCAGCCGCTCATGACTCGACACGCGCGTGAAATCCGGGGAGGCCAAGGCGGCGCGGTGGAGATGCCGCCCCCGCAGCGTGGCGAAGAAGAGGTTCCCCTGCCAATCCGGATAGCCACGGCCGGCGAAGGCCGCGCCCGAGGGTGCAATGTTTGGGGTAAAGGTGAGGATGGGTCCGCGAAGCGAGGATCGCGGGCGGTTCCGATCGCCGTCGGCCAGCCGTAGTTCCTACCCGGGTGGATGATGGTGATCTCGTCGCGCACGCTGGTCCCGTGCTCGGTGGCGAAGAGTGCGCCGTCGCCGGGTGCCAGGCGAGACCCTGGGGATTCGGGTGGCCAATGGACCACACGGGGAGCCCGCGAACGGGTTATCCGGTGGAATGGAGCCGTCGGGGTTGAGGCGAGGAGTCTTCCCGCCGAAGGAACGCGGGTCCTGGGCCATGGGCGGATCAGCCGCGTCGCCGGTCGTGATATACAGCTTGCCGTCGGGGCCGAACCTCACCCGGCCGCCATCGTGGATCCAGGCGCCCGGGATGTTGTCCAGGCGGACCCACCCCACGGCTGGGCTAGGGGACGTTGTTCGGATACTTCGGTTTCCTCAAACCAACGAGGAGAGCTTCGGGTCGAAGGTGCCGGGACTCGAGCACCTGACTGCCTCGTTCCACGCCTGCCAGGACCGTTTGCAAGGATACCCCTAGAGTACGGGCTACCGTGATCAGTGGGAGTCCCAACTCACGCACCGCCAGAACACTCACGGCGGCGCGTGCCGCCACTACGTCCCTACGTCGGCTACCCCCGCAGACCTCGGCGACCGTCAGACCATGGGCTCGGGAGATGCGCTCGATGAGAACCGGAAGCACTGCCTTAACGGGCACCGCTTTACTAGGAGATGGAGGCGCCAATTCCTGGAGCATTAGCTCGACGAAGTCCGGCCCACCCAGGATCCGCTCATCTGCCGTCCAGCGCTCCCTTCCCCGGAGCAGGGCAGCGACACCCTGCCAGCCTCCGGCGCTCCGGATGAGCCCGCCGCCCTGCAGCTCGGGGCGTCGCCCCTGCCGGAGCCCGTCGCGGACAAAATCCCGGTACGCCCGCCGCGCGGCGTAGAGCCGCTTGCTGTATTGGCTGAGCACCTCTGTCACAGCTTGCCAGGGGCGGGGGACAGGCCCCAAGAGGGCGCTATGGCCGGTCCAGGGATAGCGGTCCAACGCCCGCAGATCACTCACCAAACCAGCCCGGAGAGGGTTCAGATGAATATAACGAACAAGTTCGAGGAGGTACGGGTCTTCCTCCACCAGGATGGACTTGTAACGGTTCTGAAAGACGTGGCCGATGCGTCGGTGTCGATGGTTGAAGTTGATCGCGTATCCTGTGAGCAAGCGCCGCATGGCAGCCGCCAGGGGCCGGTGTCCTGTACGGACCAGTAGATGGAAGTGATTGGGCAGGAGGGCCCACGCAAGAACCGCCAGGCCAGTCCGCTCACACACCTTGCTTAGCCGGTGCGCAAAGTCTTCTCGATCCTGCTCGGTGCGGAAAATCGTCTGGCGATCCAGTCCCCTCACCATCACGTGGTGGAGGGTACCAGGTGCATCGAGTCGGGGGCCACGAGGCATGCTCCAAAGTCTACCAATTCTAGGAGACAGGCGTCAAGGAAATATCCGAATTATCCGAACAACGTCCCCTATTCCCGCCCCTCTTGTCGCTCGCTTTACTAGAGGCGACGCATGATACTCCTTGCGGTTCGACACCCATCCGAGTCGTGGGGGGTGTCCCGATCTGATGGGCGGTCTAGTTTGCTCTTGATAATCGCTCCCATGTCGACTCTAATGGGGCAGGTTGGAGAAGCAGTATGACGTCCAGAGCACGCTCATTTTTCGCCGGCATCGCCCTCAGTCTTCTTTTGGTGCCGATCGTCTCCGACGGACAGGAGCCGGGGAAGGTCCACCGGATAGGTTTCCTAGGCGGCGCCTCCCGCGAGGCCGCGGGGCACTTGCGCCAAGTTAAGCGCCAAACAGTTGGAGCTGCTCAAGGAGGCTGTCCCCAAGCTCTCTCGGGTGGCCGTCCTCAAGAATCCCACCAATCCGCTGGACGCACTCCTGCTGAGAGAGATGGGGGCTGGGGCCCGATCGCTGGGGGTGAAGCTTCAGCTCCTGGAGGTGCGCGGTTCTGATGAGTTCGACAGCGCCTTCGGGGCGATGACCGGGAGCGTGCGGGCGCGTTCGTCGTCCCGGGAGACGCGGTGTTCTTTCTTCACCGAACACGCCCGCAGCCCTTGCGGCACAGAGCCGCCGGCCGGCGATGTATGGGCTGACGGAGCACGCGCAGGTGGGTGGTCTTATGGCCTATGCGCCGCACTTCGCCGACTTGTTCAAGCGCGCCGCGACGTACGTGGACAAGATCCGGAAAGGCGCCAAGCCTGCCGACCTGCCCGTGGAGCAACCGACCAAGTTCGATCTGGTTATCAACCTCAAAACCGCCAAGGCCCTCGGTCTCGCGATTCCCCCGTCTCTCCTCATCCGGGCGGACCAGGTGATCCAGTGAGAGTTAGGCTCAGCGTAGCCTGACCGCGAAACTTTCCGGGGCTAGAAATTATGAGACGGCCGAATCGTGAGGATGGCTCTGCCTGAAGTTCTTTTGTCCCGGCATGCCGGCAAGGCAGATCGCAGTCTTTCCTTCTTGCAGGCTAGCGGTGCTTGCCCACGCCGATTTGCGGGCACTGGGCGCTGACGGGGCAGGTGGTGCAGAGGGGCGAGATGGGCTTGCAGACGTTCTGGCCGAAGGTGACCAGGAGGTCGTTGTAGGGGATCCAGTGGCGGCGCGGCAGGACCTTGCGGAGCGCGAACTCGGTCTGGTCCGGGGTCTTGGTCCGGACGATGCCCAGGCGGTTGCTGATGCGGTGGACGTGGGTGTCCACGCAGATGCCCGGCTTCCCGAAGCCGATGGTGACGACGAGGTTGGCGGTCTTCCGGCCCACGCCCTTCAGCGTGAGGAGGGTCTCGAGATCGGCCGGGACTTTGCCATCGTGCTTCTCGAGGAGCGTGCGGGACAGCGCGCGGATCGTCTTCGCCTTCGTGCGGTAGAACCCGGCCGGGTAGATGGTCCGGGCGATCCGGGCCGGGGGCAGGCGCAGCATGGCGCGGGGGGTCCGGGCGAGGCGGAACAGGCGGGCGGAAGCCTCGGCTGTGACCTCGTCCTTGGTCCGGAGGCTGATGAGGCACGAAATCAGGATCCGGAAGGGATCCCGGGAATCCTGGGCCACCGTGCCCACGGCAGTGGGATTCCACTGGCGGCTGGTGTGCTGCAGCGTCCGGACGATCCGATCGATCTCGGCAACGGTTCTTGACATGATCCTGACGGGTGTGCCGGCACCGGTTCTGCCGGACGCGGGCGGAGTATAGCACGGTACCAGACGAGGTGAAGGGCGGATGCGGATTTTCTTTGCGGGCGCCGCGCGCAGCGTGACCGGCTCGCAGCACCTCCTGGAATTCAACGGGACGCGGCTGCTGCTGGACTGTGGCCTGTACCAGGGCCGGCGGCAGGAGTCCAACGAGCGGAACCGCCACCTGCCCTTCGACCCGCGCCAGGTGGACGCCATGATCCTGTCCCACGCCCACATCGACCACTCCGGGAACATCCCGACGCTGGTCAAGCAGGGGTTCCGGGGCAGCATCGTCTGCACCCCGGCAACCCGGGACCTGTGCAGCGTGATGCTGCGGGACGCCGCCCACATCCAGGAGGCGGATGCCGAGTTCATCAACCGGAAGTACGGGGACGAGCGGGAGGAGCCGGTGGTCCCGCTGTACGACGAGGCGGATGTCCTGAAGGCGCTCAAGCGGTTCCGCGGCCTGGACTACCATCAGCCGATGCCGGTCCTGCCGGGGATCACCTGTACTCTTGTGGATGCCGGGCACGTCCTGGGGGCGGCCGTCGTCCAGCTCGACATTGATCTGGCCCCGGACCGGCTGCGGCTGGTGTTCAGCGGGGATCTGGGCCGGCGGAACATGGCCATCCTGCGCGATCCGGAGATTCCGGAGCCGCCCGATGTCCTGATCCTGGAGAGCACGTACGGGGACCGCCTGCATTCCCCTTTGGCGGGGTTGGAGACGGAGCTGGCGGCGGTGATCAACCGGACGGCGGCGCGGAAGGGAAAGATCCTGGTGCCCAGCTTCTCTTTGGAGCGCACCCAGGAGTTCGTGTATGCGCTGCACCGGCTTACCCGGCGGGGGGCGATCCCACCGATTCCTATCTACGTGGACAGCCCCCTCTCGGTGCGCATCACCGAGATCTTCAAGCTGCACCCGGAGTGCTTCGACGACGAGATACGCGCCTTTCTGCAGCAGAGCGGCGATCCCTTCGGCTTCGAGAACCTGACCTACATCAGCAACGTGGAGGACTCCAAGGCCCTGAACGACCGCGAGGGGCCCATGATCATCCTGGCCGCCTCAGGGATGTGCGAGGCGGGGCGGATCCTCCACCACCTTCGGAACGGGATCGAGAATCCCCGGAACACCATCCTGATCATCGGCTTCCAGGCGAAGAACACCCTGGGGCGGAAGATCGTCGAGCGGCAGCCCACCGTGCGGATCTTCGGCGTGGAGCGGTCGTTGGAGGCGGAGGTGGTGGTGATGGACGCGTTCAGCGCCCACGCCGATCGGGACGACCTGGTGGACTTCGTCGGTCGGTGCCGGTCATCCCTCCGCCGGGTCTTCCTGGTCCACGGGGAAGAGGAGCAGATGCTCCCCTTCGGCGAACGCCTCACCCGCCTGGGGATCCCCGGCGTCCACGCCCCGATGCTGGGCGAGTTCGCGCGGGTCTGACGAGGCCTCGCTCATTGACTTTTTCCGCCTCCCCCCATAATCTTCCGCCTGACAAATGTCGGCTTTCGATCCGCGAACTGCGGTTTTTCCAATCCGAAATCCCCGCCTACTGGCAGTGGCGGGCAAGTGCATTTGGCTGGCAAGCGCAGAAGAGGGATAATCCATGGTAGAGTCCGTGCACTTCTTGGCCTTCGGTCCCCATCCCGACGATGCGGAGATCGGGACCGGGGCGTTTCTGTTGAAGATGAAGAACCAGGGCTATCGCACCGGCATGGTGACCCTGACCACCGGCGACATGGGCAACGGGTTGCCGGAGGTCCGACGGGAGGAGACGCGCCGGGCGGCCCGCGACCTGAAGCTGGACGTCCTGGAGATCCTGGACCTGGGGGACACGCGCCTGGAAGATTCCCATGCGAATCGGGTGGCCGTCGCCTCGCTGGTCCGAAAGTACCGGCCAGAGATCGTGATGGCCCCGTATTACGGGCTGGAGCCCGGCCGGGGGCGCGGCCACGCGGACCACATCATCTGCGGCCACGTCGTGACCCACGGGGTCAACTTCGCCCACCTGGAGAAGTACCCGGCGGAGGGTCCCCCTCACGCCGTGAAGAAGATCCTGTACTACTTCCTGCCGCCCTTCATGCGACCGACCTTCATCGTCCCCGTGGACGAGGAGTTTCCCCTGGCCATCCAGGCCCTGGCCAATCACAGCTCGCAGTTCGATCGGCGGGATCGACCGAAGTTCTTCCCCACCCGGCTGGAGGCGATGGCCAGCTATCTGGGCGCCCAGATCGGGGCGAAATACGGCCAGGCGTTTTACGTCCAGGATGTTCTGAAGGTCGAGGATCCGCTGGCCCTCTTCCCCTGAGGCGCGCCAGAGGCCTTCCGCGCCGCCGGCGATGGTTCACCCGGCGATCCGAGGATACCGCAGAGCATGCGTCTGCAAAAGCGCTTGGCGCAGATCGGCACGCTCTTCCTCTTGGTGTTTACCGCGGGCACGACCGGCTTCATGGCGGTGGAAGGCTGGCCGTTCTTCGATGCCCTCTACATGACCACCATCACCCTCTCGACCGTCGGCTTCCAGGAGGTCCACCCGCTCAGCACGGGCGGCCGGCTGGTGGCCATGGCGTTGATCCTGGGCGGAACAGGCTCGCTGTTGTACGGCCTCAGCATGGTGGCCGCCTTCATCATCGAGGGCGAACTCAGAGAACTCTTGGGGAAGCGACGCATGGAAAAGGGGCTGGAGCGGTTGCACGCGCACGTGATCGTCTGCGGGGCGGGCGAGACGGGAAAGCACGTTGTCGAGGAGCTGCTGAAGACCCGCACCCCGTGCGTGGTGATCGAGCAGAACCTGGACCGGCTCAAGCACCGGGAGAAGTTGGGATCCGCGCCGATCATCGAGGGCGACGCGACGGACGCGGCTGTCCTGAGCCGCGCCCGCATCGCGGTAGCCCGGGGGCTTATTACCACGCTCCCCTCGGATAAGGACAATCTGTTCGTGATCCTGACGGCGCGGGAGCTGAACCCGACCCTGCGGATTGTCAGTCGAGCCATCGAGGACGACAGCCCCGCGAAGCTGCGGAAAGCGGGAGCGGACGCCGTAGTCTCGGCGAACCAGATCGGTGGCCTGCGTCTGGCCTCGGAGTTGATCCGCCCCCATGTGGTCTCCTTCCTGGACACGATGCTGCGGGAGGCCCACCGGGTGCTGCGGATCGAGGAGGCGGAGGTGATGCAGGGGTCCCCGGTCATCGGGAAGACGCTGGGCGCGCTCGACCTGGCCAATCGAGTAGGGCTGGTCGTCATTGCCAAGCGGCGGGGGGCCACGGGGGAGTTCGTGTATAATCCCACGGCCTCCACACCCCTCGACGCCGGCGATTTCCTGATCGTCTGCGGGGAGCCCACCCAATTGGAGGCCCTGCGTGATATCCTGGCGAAGGGATAACCGACTGGCAATCGGGCAATCAGGCAATCCCCCCGACGGCGGGACACTCAGGGTTCGGGGATCCGGCAGAAGGTAAATTCATCCCTTTCGTGCTGGGCGTCCGGCAAATGAGGGAACGGACATGGGTGCGCCGAAGGCGTGGAGGAGGCTGAGGACGCGAACCCTCTACCAGAGTGCGCACGTGGTGGTCCGGGAGGACGCCCTGGAGTTGCCGGACGGCCGGGAGCGGCTGTATCCTGTATTGCGGCTAGGCGCGAGCGTTGGTGTTCTGCCCTTTGTCTCGAGCCGGGAGGTGGTTCTGGTCCGGCAATACCGCCATGTGACTCAGGGGTTCTCCTGGGAGGTTCCGGGCGGCAGCCTCACGGCTGGCGAGCCGCCGGAAGAGGCCGCCCAACGGGAGCTGAGGGAAGAAGCAGGGTATCGGGCCGGTCGCCTGCGACGACTGGGCGGGTTCTGGCCGAACAATGCCTACCTGGATGAGGTCATTCACGTCTATGTGGCGGAAGAGCTGGTGGCAGATCCCCTGCCCGCCGATCAGGACGAGCATCTGGAGGTGCGCACGTTTCCCTTCGACATGGCGCTGGCCATGGCCCTGGACGACCGGATCTCTTGCGGGCTCACCAAACTGGCCATCCTCTGGGCCGCCGTGGCGCAAGGCCGGGGTCGCGCGTAGCCCCCCACGCGAGACCCTCGAAACTCAGAGGCCGTCGGATTCACCCCGAGGGAGTCTCACGCGTGCCGCCGGCCACCCGGAAGTCTTGGGTGCGCCGGAGGACAGGCGGAATGGAGCAGAGGACACAGGAGACCACATGCGCTTCGATGGAAGAGTCGCAATCATCACGGGTTCTTCGGATGGGATCGGCAAGGCAGCGGCCCTGATCTTTGCCCGCGAGGGAGGACAGGTTGTCCTGAATGCCCGGGGACGCGACCGCCTGGAGGCGGCCCGGGCCGCAGTGCAGGCGGTGGGGAAGCCGCCCCTCGTGGTGGCCGGCGACGTCAGCCAGGCCGCGGTGGTCCAAAGGCTGGTCGATGAGACGCTTCAGCACTTCGGTCGGGTGGACATCCTGGTGAACAACGCGGGAGGGGGCACGAGCCTCCGGTTTCTCGAAGAGGTGACCGAGGACGACTGGGACCTGACCATCGATTCGAACCTGAAGAGTGCCTTCCTGTGCTGCCGGGCGGTGGCGCCGGCAATGAAACGCCGGCGGTACGGCCGCATCGTGAACGTCTCGTCGGTGGCGGGCCGCAACGTGAGCCGGCTGTCCGGTCCGCAATACTCCAGCGCCAAGGCGGGGATGCTGGGTCTGACCCGGCACCTGGCGCAGGACCTGGGGTCGTTCGGCATCACGGTGAATGCCGTGGCGCCCGGGCCTACCCTCGTGGATCGCGTGGCCCAAAAGTGGGCCCTCCGGTCCGAGGAGGATCGTTCCCACATCCTGGGCAATATCCCGTTGGGCCGCCTGGCGCAACCCGAGGAAGTGGCGGCGGTGATCGCCTTCCTGGCGTCGGAGGATGCCAGCTATGTGACCGGGGTGACGATCGACGTCAACGGCGGGAGCTTCATGTCCTAGGCGAGCCGTCAGGCGAGAGGACCGCAGGGTGGTTCGATGCTCGGGCGCAAGAAATCCAGGGGGTCCGCATCACCGTGGGATGGGCCGACGACCTTCGTCATCGGGGACATCCATGGGTGCCTGCGACCGCTGCGGCGGTTGCTGGGGAGGATCGCACCCCAGCCTGGCGACGAGGTGGTCTTCATCGGCGATTACATCGACCGGGGACCCCAGTCCCGGGAGGTGGTAGAGCACGTGCTGGGCCTGCCGTTCCGGTGTGTCTTCCTGATGGGGAACCACGAGAAGATGTTGTTGGACTACCTGGACGGCAAGGATGAGGGGCTGTTCCTCGCCAACGGCGGGCTGGAAACCATCAAGAGTTACGGCGGCCATGTGGCGAAAATCCCGCCGGCGCACCTCCGCTTCTTCCGCGACCTCAAGCCGATGTACGAGACGGCACACTACCTCTTCGTGCACGCGGGGATCCGCCCCCTGGTGCCGCTGGAGAAGCAAAGCCTGGAAGACCTGGTGTGGATCCGCCAGGAGTTCTTCCAGTTTATCGGCCGCTTCCCCAAGCCCATCGTGTTCGGCCACACCCCGCTCCGCCAGGTCCTGCTGGCGCCGGATCGCATCGGGATTGACACCGGGTGCGTGTACGGCGGGAAGCTCACCTGCGTCAAGCTCCCCGACCGCGAGGTCATCCAGGTCCCCGGCTGGCGCGGCTAGCCCGGCGGGCCCTCTTCTCTCCCTCGCCAGGTTCCCACAATCGGTTCTGGCTCAGTGCACTTTCTTGTAGACAAGACGCGGCGGACGCCGGGAAATCCACGTGCGGCTCCTCGCAGGTAAGACGGGTAACCACCCGGGAAGCGGTGGCCCGGGGGATCTTGGCGGTCCTTACAGCGAAAAGGAATCAAACTGGGATGGCGCCTGTAAGGCGGAATGGCGACCTTGATGAACGGGAAGCCGCTGGTGGCTGGCCTCCAAAGTTCGACCAGTCCACGCTAGTCCAGTTCGCAACGAGCGAAGAACGCTGCTGTTCCTCTGGGTTGGCTTCCAGTCAGTAGCAGTCCTTGAGGAAGTCTTGGTTTATGACAAGTTCTTGGTCGGCACTTTGGGCGATTGCGGTGGACCGACTTCGCACGAACGTCGCGACGATGATCTGCTTGCCGGCAGCCTTTACCGCATCGGCAGCGGGGGCCAGATCGCCGTCGCCAGAGACAAGAATCGCCACATCGTAATGACCAAGAAAAGCCATGCTGACCATGTCCGTGGCGATCAGCGTGTCGACGCCCTTCTGCAGATAGGTCCCCGCCCGCTGGAGGAGTGGGCGTGTCTTCAACGTCACGAACGGCATGCGCTGGACCTTGTTGAAGAACTTCATCTGCTGTGCGTACAGTTCTGGCTCGCGCATCTGATCATAGGCACCGGTGTAGACGTGTGCCCGGATCATCCGGCGCTGCGTGCCTGCGAGCTTTATAGCTAACTTGTAGTAGTCCAGGCGAGTATCTGCCCCAAGAGCGCGGAGACTCTCGTACACGTTCATGGCATCAATGAAGACCATGGCCTTCTCTGGGACAAGAACTGGCTGCTCTGCCATGGTGGCCTCCGTCGGTGGGAGCAGAAAATGGGCCGGGGGTTGACCGAAGCCAACCCCCGGGAGGAATCAACCCGGCGTTGTCACCAACGCCGGGGAGGAATGCCTAATTTGCCGAGATGGAATGGAGTGGTTGTAGGCTAACTTTAGCTAAACATCCTGTCAAGTTGAAAAGTGGGAATCAGTCCACAATTGGCGTCGAGTCCCATGGGGCCGGCCCGACGCGGCCAGCACACACGAGCGCGGGACCGCCGGGACAGCCGAGCCGAGCATAGGGTCCATGCGGAAACCCGACGTTGAGGGGGACGCCACCGCCAGCGGACTGGCGCGTCAAGCGGGAGTGCGCGGGCCCTGGGCGCCGAGGGGGCATCCAGACGCGAGGCACAACGTGTAGCCGCGGAATGGGAAGCCGGGAGTGGGTCGGGCCCAGTCAGGGAAGGGGACCCGTGAGGGCGAGCGGGGGGATCAGGCGCCGGGGCGCATGCCCACGGTGAGGGCCCAGACCCTGGCGTCGGTGAAGATCCGCACGAGTTCGGGATCCAGGTTGCCGTCCTTCACCTCCAGCCCCAGGATGTCGAGGGCCCGCTCGGGCGGGAGGGCCCGCTTGTAGGGTCGGTCCGAGGCCGTCAGGGCGTCGTAGATGTCGCAGACCGTCATCATCTTGGCCTGGAACGGAATGTCTTCGCTGCGCAGGCCGTTGGGATAGCCGCTGCCGTTCAGCTTCTCGTGGTGCGCGTAGGCGATGGTGGGGACGCGCCGCAGGTCCTTGGTCCACGGGATCTGGCGCAGGAACCGGAAGCTGTGGGTGACGTGGGATTCGATCTCCAGCCGCTCCTCGACGTTCAGGCTGCCCTTGCCGATGGTGAGATTCTCCGCCTCCTTGATGCTGAGGTAGGGGACCTTGCCCGCATCCCCGTCCACGAAGGTCTTGGCCGCGATCTCGAGGATCCGCTCGAAGCCGCCTTGCGGCAGGACGGTGGGCATGTTCGCCTCGAGGATGAAATGCATGTCGTCATCCACCTCGGCCAGCCTCCGCTGCAGTTCCTCATCCAGGGCAGCGATCTCTTCCCGGCACGACGGGCCCAGGGTCAGCGCGAGGCTGAGCTTCTTCTGGAGGTAGCTGTTCTCCAGCGCCTTCTTGATGAATTTGAACCGGGCCACGATGACGTCCAGGTGGTGCTCGTACAGCTTGTTGGCTTTGACCAGGACCGGTTCGCGGACGCCGACCTTGCCGAAGTCATGCAGGAGCGAGGCGTAGCGGAGCTCTCGCATATCCTCGGGAGAGAAGGTGATACTGGCGAAGGGGCCGTCGTCGGCCCGGTCCACTTTCTCCGCAAGGCCGACGGTGAGGATCGCCACCCGCTCCGAATGGCCGGAGGTGGTCGGGTCCCGCGATTCGATGGCGTACACCGAGGCCTTGATGAAGCCTTCGAAGAGCTTCTGGATGTCCTCGTACAGGATGGCATTCTCGATGGCCACGGCGGCCTGGCTGGAGAGAGCCAGGAGCAGCTCCTCGTCCTCACGGGTGAAGACGCCATCCCGCTTGTTCAGGACCTGGAGGACGCCGATCACCTCGTTCAGGTGGTTCTGCATGGGGACGCACAGGATGGTGCGGGTGCGGTAGCCGGTCCGCAGGTCCGTCTCCTGGTTGAAGCGGGGGTCGGCGTAGGCGTCCTGGATGTTGACGATCTTCCCGGTGTGGGCGACGTATCCCGCGATGCCCAGGCCGATCTTCACGCGAATCTCGCGCACCTCCAGGCCCTGGGCGATCTTGGACCAGAGCTCGTGCCGCTCCCGGTCCACGAGGAAGAGGGAGCTCCGGTCGGCCTCCATGACCTTGGTGACCTCGCCCAGGATCAGTTGGAGCAGGCGGTCCAGGTTCCGCTCCGAGGCCATGGCCTTGCCGACCTCGAGCAGGCCAGTCAATTTCTCCACTCGGGTTTCAAGCAGGCTCGTGCTCATGACCTGATCTCCCCACCAGAGGTCCTCTCGCGACGGAAAGTGCCGCAAGCCTAGCGGCAAAATTCTGGCGGGTCAAGCCCTTCAACGACCGCGCACCGGCGGGTCCCCGCCCCGCCCCTGCCCGGGTCCCGCGGTCATCCCTCCATCGGGCCGGTCGAGGCCGCCGCCGGGCTTCTCACCTCACCTCTGGGCCGGACGGGGGGAGAGGTCGGGAACCATCAGGCTCAGCGGGATGCCGACCGCCACGACCACCAGACCAAAGAAGAACGCCCCTCGAATGCCCCGTGCCATCTGTTCCCGAAGCAGGGCCGGGATCGCCGGGAAAGCCCCCTCCCCGCCCGCGATGTCCAGCGTCGGGCCCCCGCCTCCCGCCACGTGGGCGTTCAGGATCGTCCCCATGATGGCCACGCCGACGGTGGCGCCGATATTCCGGAAGAAGAAGGGCAGGGTCGAGACGACGCCGATCTGCTCCCGCGGGGCCGTCCCTTGGACGGCCACGACCGTCGTCACGGTGATCAGGCCCATGCCCAGGCCCAGGACGACGCCGCTCGCCCCCGCATAGCGGAGTGACGATCCTGCCTGCAACTGTGTGAACAGCAGGTAGCCGCCCGTCAGGCAGACCATTCCCGCCACCGCCAAGGTACGGTACCCGAAGCGGTTCAGCAGCCGACCGCCGATGGTGCTTCCCGATACCCAACCCAGGCTGATGGGCGTGAGGACGGACCCGGCCTCGACGGCCGTGGCCCCCAGGACCGCCTGCACGAAGAGCGGGATGAAAGAGATGGCGCCAAACATGGCAACGCCCGAAAGAAACAGGCAGACGGTCGTCGTCACGAAGGCTCGGCTGCCGAAGAGGGCGAGGGGGAGGATCGGCTCTGCCACTCGGCTCTCAACAATCAGAAAGGCCGCGGTGAACAGCACGAACACGGCCAGGCCCACCAGGGCTTCCGTTCCGACCAGACGGCCCGGCGTCCCGACGTCCCGGAGGCCGAGCATCAAGGCGACGATGCTGAGGACGAGGCAAGCGGCCCCGGTGTAATCGATCCGCCGGCGCGTTCCCTGGCTGGTCATGCCCGTCAGCCCGACGACCAGCATGTAGTTCGCGGCCACGCCCACCGGGACATTCACGAAGAAGGCCCAGCGCCAGCCCAAGTACTCCACGATGAGGCCGCCGATCAGCGGGCCGACCAGCGCCGAGATTCCCCAGACGGCCGCCAGGTACCCCTGCATCCGCCCCCGCTCGTGGGGCGGGAAGATCTCCCCAAAGACCGCCTGCGACAGGGCGAAGGTCCCGCCGGCCCCGATGCCCTGGAGGGCCCGGGCCGCGATCAGGAACACCATGCCGGTGGCCAGGCCGCACAGGGCCGAGGCGCCCGTGAAGATCCAGACGGCCACCACGAACATGTTCCGGCGGCCGAAGAGATCCGACAGGCGTCCGAAGATGGGGAGCGCCGCCGTGGAGGTGAGCAGGTAGATGGAGAAGACCCAACTGAACAGGCTGAGGCCGCCCAGGCTGGCCACCACCGTGGGCATGGCGGTCCCGATGACGGTGGAGTCCAGGGCCGCCAGGAACATGGCCAGGTCCACGGCGATGACCACGAGCCACTTTTTTCGATCCATGGTCCTCGGCATGGACTCCCCGCGGGCATCGGGAGGGACCCGGTCCGGGCAGCGTCAGCGGCGCCCGGCCTCTTCCTGTTGGATGAAGGGCTTGAACTTCTCGTACAGTTCGACCAGCTTGGCCTTGTAGTACTCGACGTTCTCGTCCGGATGTTTCGGGTCCCACTCGCTGGCCAGCTTGGCCGCCTCGTGGACCTTCACCTTTTTGGAGGTCCCGGCGACGTAGTAGGAGACCTGATCCCCCGGCTGGTAGGGCCGGGCCGAGCGCAGGGCCAGCTCGTAGGCCGCCGCCGGGTTCCGGCGGCTTCCCTTGACCTTGTCCCGGTAGGTCTCCAGCGAATCCTGCAGCGTCTCCGTCTTCATGAACTTGCGGACGTCGAAGGTGTGCCGCTCGAAGGCCTCGGCATAGCGCCGGGTGAGCTCCCGGATCTTCTCCGGCTCGCCGCGCAGGAGGTGCAGGAACATCTCCTCCATCCACTCCCGCTGGAACAGCTCCAGGCCCCGCGACCGCAGGCCGGAGCCGGTGATGCTGAGCCGTCCGGCCTCATCCAGCAGGGCGTAGTTCTTCATCTTGTAGCTGAACATGGCCGGGTAGCGGCCCACCAGTTCCAGGCTGATCCCCTCCGGCAGGACCCTTCCCATCTCGGCCAGGAGCCGCTCCTCGTCCTCGCGCGTGCGCACGTCCGGGGGGGCCACGAAGTACAGGCCGTCGGTGTCCACCTCGATGACCTGAGCCCCGCGGTCCTTCAGCCAGGCCATCACCGCTTGGATCAGTTGCCGGCCCTTGGCGGTCACCCGATTGGCCGCCTGGTAATCGTTGAAGTGCCCCATGGGGAAGCCCAAATAGCCGTAGAAGGAGTTGATGAGGATCTTGAAGGTGCTCTGCAGGGCCTCGAGGTAGGCGCGGACCTCGTCCGTCCCGGCCGTGCGGGCCGACTGCTTGGCCTCGACGCGAAAGGCCCGCAGGTCCCGCAGGAGGGCGGGGAACACCCCCAGGGTGTCGCGGCGGGGGAAGTAGCCGAAGGTGAGCATCACCGACGGGTACAGCGAGGTCACGTCGCAGTGCAGGACGCGGCGGGCCACGCCCTGGTAGGCGATCTCGGTGTGGCCGCCCTGCACCTCCTGCGGGGGCTCGGGCGCGGGAATGGCGCGGCGCTGGCGCAGGTACTCGCGGAGGAGCAGGGCGTCGATCTTCGTGGCGTTCCCGCGCAGGGCCACGTTCTGGTACGAGAAGGGGAAGATCTGGGCCTGGACGAAGTAGCTCTGGCTCAGGATCTCGCTCAAGGCGCGGGCCTCCCGCACGTCGTCCAGGGCGTACCGGAACAGGGTGTCCGGGTCGTGGTCGAAGTACCAGGAGACCTTGTCGGGGGGCATGTAGGTCCGGTCGGTGGTGGCCAGTCCGAAGTGTTTGGCGATCTCCTTCAGGCCGTAGCCCTCCAGCTCCCTGGCGGTCACGTCGTAGTGCTGGGCCAGAATCCAGGTGTCGATGATGTGGCGGCCGAAGATCTCGTACTTCCTGTAGGTGATGGCCCGCTCGGCGACCTGCATGCGCGAGGGGTGTCCCTGGAGGAGCGCCCCGCCCCGACCGAGCGCCAGCTTGACCTTGTGGCGCGCCGCCCGGGCCTCGATATATTCCAGGTCGAAGCGGAAGAGATTGTGCCCCTCCAGGACATCCGGGTCGCGCTCCTGGACGAGGCGGACCAGTTCCTTCAGCATGTCGGGCTCGTCCAGGGCCTTGCCCGAGATCACGCGCTCCCAGCCGGTGGTGTCGGCCAGGGCGATGGCGGTGATCCGGTCCTCGGCTCGCGCGGCATTGGGGAACTCGTAGCCGGCGGCACAATAGGTCTCGATGTCCAGTTGCATGCGCCGCAGCGCGCTGAAGGGGAGGGCCAGGAAGTGGGTCTGCCCGGACAGCATCAGGGCCTGCTGGATGGGGTCGCTGAAGAACAGGTACGGGGCGTCCGGGGCGGTCTGGACCTTGCCCGTGATCTTCTGCAGATGCGCCCGGAGCTTGAGGGCATCGCTCCAGCCGGGGAACAGGACCAGGAACCTGTAGAAGCCGTCGCCGGCCAGGGCCTCCACGTCAGCGCCGCCGGTCCAGCCGGTCAGCAGGTCCGTGCTGGCCAGGAGAACGAAGGGGCGAAAGGGGCGGAGGTCGGATACCGTCCGCCCGTCCTCCGTCCGGGCAAACACGCGGATCCGGTCATTTCCCTCCAGCTCGAAGGCCAGCAGGCGTGGCGTCGAATCGTGCCCGAAGAGGGCGGCGTTTTCGTGGAACGCGGGAACGCTGGGAATCATTGGGGACAGGCCGTCAGACATCAGCGGTCAGCTTCCCCCTTGGGGGTCAGGGGCCGGGGATCGGGGGAGTGACTCTGGATCGCCAATCGGGGCGGCCCGGAGAATCTCTTGGGCGCGATGGAGGTCGCTCTCGCGCACCAGGATCCGCCGGCGGGCCAGCGGGCCGATGGTGTAGGTCGCATCCACGGCGTACTGGTTCTCCGCCTTCAGGATGCAGGGGATACCGTGCGCCTGGAGCAGGGAGCAGATGATCTCGGCCTCGGCGGGGTTCCATACCTCGACCGCAGGCACGACGGGGTCGTCAAAGATCACCTCCTCGTCGGCCGGCGGATCCGGGATCAGCGGCGCATCGCAATCGGCACACGTCCGAATGCCTGGCTGATATTCGCTGCCGCATACGGGGCAGAACATGGATGGGCCGCGCGTCACTTGGAGGGCGAGGCTGGCGTGGCTTGCTTGGATTCCAAGCCGGCTCGCAGGTACCGGGCGAAACCTCGTTGAGATCCCAGGCTGCCGTCCCTTTCATCCTGGGCCAGGGCCTCGTCAAGCACCCGGCGGGCCTGGTTTCGATCACCCTGACGCAGGTAAAAGGTCGCCTGGCTCAGCCGGCTCGGGCCCGGGTAGCGCTCCATCAAGGCTACGTAGGTGTGGAGTTCACGATCCGGCTGACGGTTCAGTCCATAGGCGAGCCCCAGCCGGAGAGAAGTCTTGAGGTGGAGCGGTGACCCCGGCCGGGCATCGTCCCGCAAGGACTTGAACCCCCGGATCGCCCTCTTCAGGTCGCCCTTTTCCTCTGCCAGCCACGCCTGATAGAATCTTCGCTCCAGGGGGTCCGTCTCGGCGCCGATCCGCCATTGCAGGGCGCGGACATTCGCCTGTTGGTTCCGACGATCCTGAAAGTAGTTGGCCACGGCGTTGGCCGGCCACGTCATGTAGGTGACGACGACAGCGGCGGCCACGCTGAAACCTGACCACATGAGCAGGAGAGCCGCGAGGCGGCGTCGGGTTCTTTCCGTCATGCAGACCCTTTCTGGCGCGGGGAACTGTCAATCAACTATAGCAGACGGCCCTGGAGCGTTCGAGGGAAAACTCCAACCGGGCTAGAAGTTCGAGGTTGAAGGTTCGAGGTTCACCGTTGAATCCCGCCAAGGCGGGACACCTCGCGCGTTGAACTACCGAGAAAGGAGGTGGCCGTGACAGCACCGTTGCCGGTAGCGGAGTTCATGAACTTCGAGCGGCTGGACATCCGGGTCGGCCGCATCCTCACCGTCGAGGATTTTCCCGAGGCGCGCAAGCCGCTCTATCGGGTGACGGTGGACTTCGGCCCGGAGGTTGGAATCAAGAAGAGCGGGGCGGGCCTCCGCGACATCCGAACCAGGGAGGACCTGGTGGGCCGCCTGGTGGTGGCGGTCGTGAACTTCCCTTCCCGTCAGATCGGGAAGTTTCTCTCCGAGTGCCTGATCCTGGCGGCGCCGGTCGGCGACGGCGACTTGGCGCTGCTCGTGCCGGAGAAGGAGGTGCCCCTTGGGGCCAAGATCTTCTAAGAAGGATGACCTGCCGCCCCGCGGCGTCGGCGGGGACATCGTCTTCCCCCACATCGAGCGGTATCTCCAGCGCCTGGAGACCACCCGCGACGCGGTGCTGATCGAGATGGAGCGGCTGGCCGCCCGGACAGACTTCCCCATCGTGGGACCCCTGGTCGGGCGGATGGTGTGCCTGCTGGCCCGGAGCATCGGCGCGCGCCGGATCCTGGAGTTGGGCTCAGGGTTCGGCTATTCCGCCTACTGGTTTGCCCGCGCGTTGCCCGAGGAGGGAGAGTTGATCCTGACCGAGGCCTCGGCTAAAAATCTCTCCCAAGCCAAGGAGTTCTTCCGCGAAGGCCGCGTCCGCTGTCGAGTGGGATTCGAGGTGGGTGACGCGTTCGACATCATTGACCGGCTGCCGGGTGAGTTCGACATTATCTTCAACGACGTGGACAAGGGGCAGTATCCGACCGCCTTCCACAAGGCGGTCCCCCGCGTGCGGATCGGCGGCTACTTCATGAGCGACAACATGCTCTGGGGCGGGCGGGTCGTGAACGACGCCTCGCATCCGACCACCAGGGGCGTCCTGGAGCTCACCCGGCTTCTCCTCCAGGCCCCAAACCTCTACACCATGATCCTCCCCATCCGCGACGGCGTCTCCGTCAGCCTGAAGCTCTCGTAAGAGGGGAGCGGCCGCCCGGGAGCAGAACAGGTGCCGGTGGCCCGGGCGCGCGACTCTTGGGATTGGCCCTGGATTCCCGTGAAATTGCTGGGTTTTCGGGACCCCTGACAGGGGGCATACCCGGTGGAATTTCGTGCTTGACAGACAGGGGCGCCCTGAATATATTCTTTCTTGACGGCCCCGAGAGGTCCTAAGGCCAACCGGGAAAGCCTGGGTAGTCGAAGGGAACCTGACGGAAAAATCGAGATCGACCGACCGAAAGGAAGGGAGAGATCGAGGAAGCCGAAGGGAACCCGGGGCAGGCCGAAACGGGAACGCCGAGAAAGGTCACTCGGGGTCGTCACTTTTTTCTCTGCCCCATCTTGCCTCGAAACCATCTCTCCTGCAGGACTCTTTTCTAATCGGACCCGCTTGTGTTAGCATCTCGGACACCGGCTTGCCTGGCGGACCGCGACAGAAAACCGGTTTGGCCGGTCCACGGGCGGCCAGGGCAACGTGGCACTCGCAGGGTCATGGGCCGGTTTCGCCAGAGGAGGAAGTGGTTGGGGATCATCACGATCGCCCGGCAGACGGGAAGCGATGGGGAGGCCGTGGCGGACTGTGTGGCCAGGGCCCTGGGCTTTGTCCTGGTGGACCGCTACCTGCTCGAGAGCCTGATCCAGGAGCATGGCCTGACAGAGCGAGAGCTGGATGAAAGCGATGAGGAGCGCGGGGCGATAGGGGTCGCCGCAGCGGACGTTCACGTGGATTACCTCCAGGCACTGCTGCTTGACCTGGCGGGGAAGCAGGACATCGTGGTCTTGGGTCGGGGAGCGCAGTTCCTGTTCCGGAACTGTCCGTGGAGCCTGCACGTCCGCGTGCTGGCGGATCTCAAAGCCCGGCGGGCGGCCCTGCAGCGAGTGCAGGATCTGAGCGACGCCGAGGCCGAGACTATGGTGGAGGAGGCCGACAGGCGACGCAGCGAGTGGATCCGGCAGCACTACGGTGAGAACTGGGAGGATCCAGCGCACTATGACCTGATCGTCCGGACCGATCGCCTGGGGGTCGAGGGGGCGGCGGCGCTGGTCCGGACCGCTGCGGAGGTTCGTGGCATCGGCGGCCACGCGGCGGACATGGCGGCCTGGATCGAGCGGCACGGTGTTGAAGCGACGACGGAGCGACCGGGGGGGCACCCCGGCTTCGTCCATCCCAGCGAGGCAGAGCTGGCGAAGGTCCTGGACTTCTACCGGATCCGCTGGCAATACGAGCCGAAATCCTTCCCCCTGGCATGGGACGGGGCCGGGAACGTCGCCGAGGCCTTCACGCCGGATTTTTATCTCCCCGACCTGGACCTCTATCTGGAGCTGACAACGTTGAAGCAGAGCCTGGTGACCGACAAGAATCGCAAGATCCGCAAGTTCCGCGAGCTATACCCGGACATCAGGCTGAAGGTCTTCTACGGCCGGGACTTCCGGAGCCTCGTACGGAAATACGGCCTTCCCAGGAGGATGCCGGGAACGGCGCCGGGGCCGGCGTCTGCGCCCGGGAGTGAGGCCAGGCCGTCGTGATCGGCGAGGAGCTGGGGGAGGTCCTGTTCTCGGCCGAGCAGATCGCCGCCCGCATCCGGGAAATGGGAGAGGCCATCTCACAGGACTACGCCGGGCACGACCTGGTTCTGGCCGGAGTTCTGCGCGGGGCGGCCTTCTTCCTGGTGGACATCGCCCGGGCCCTCACCATCCCCGCGACCATCGACTTCATCGCGATCTCCAGTTACGGCCCCAGCAGCAAAACCTCGGGGGTGGTGCGCATCGTCAAGGATCTGGAGGAAGAGATCGCCGGCCGGGATCTCCTCGTGGTCGAGGACATCGTGGATACCGGCCTGACATTGGGCTACCTCTTACGGATTCTCCGGGCCCGGGGTCCGGCCAGCCTGAAGGTCTGCACGCTCCTGGATCGAAGTGTCCGCCGGATCGTGGACCACCCCATCGCCTATCGCGGTTTCGAGGTCCCGGACAGGTTCGTGGTCGGGTACGGCCTCGACTATCAGCAGCGGTACCGCCACCTCCCATATATCGCCGCCCTGAAGGCTCCCGTCTAAGCCCGGTGCGAGATGCCGGCGACGAGGCGCGGTCCCCGCCCATGTGCGCAGCGCCTCACCCTTTCGCGGGATGGGTCTCGTACATCCGGACGGCCACTACCAGGCCGGAAAGAAAAGTGAGAGCCGCGATGACGTGAATCGCAATGGGCATGCCCAGCAAGTCGGCGATGATGCCGGAGAGGAGGGCGCCGATGGCGTAGCCCAAGTCGCGCCAAAAGCGATAGGCCCCCATGGCGGTTGCCCGCCACTCAGGGTGGGCGACATCGCTGATGGCCGCCAGGAGCGTTGGGTAGACCATGGCCGTCCCCAGGCCGTGGAGGGCGGCGCCAACGATCCACCATGCGTAGTCTGGCACCAGGACGGTCAGCCAGATCCCCACCGCCTGAACCGCCATGCCCCCGGCGATGAGCCACTTCCGACCCCACCGGTCGCTGAGCGGCCCCGTGACAAGCTGGAGGATCCCCCAGGTCGCCGGGTAAACCGCCTTGATCACACCGATGGGGGCGACCCCCAGCCCGTACGAGGCGAAGAACAATGGATAGATCCCCCAGGACATCCCGTCGTTGAGATTGTTCACCAAGCCCGCCTGGCTGCAAGCCAAGAGAGCCTGATGTTTCCAAGAGGCCAAGGCAAAGATCTCCCGTGTAGAGGGCTTCCCACGGGAGGGATTCGCCGCCGTCGCCAGGGACGGGGACTGGGACGGGTGGAGCCTGGCCTCCAGGAGGGCATGGCCCCGGGTCTCCTGGGCGAAGAACAGGGAGAAGATGAGGCCCGCCAATCCCACGCCGATTCCCAAGTAAAAGGGCTGGGGCCTCAGGCTATACACTGAGGCGATGTATCCGGTGATCCAGGCCGTGAAGCCGACAGCCAGGTAGCCAGCGAACTCGTTCAGGCCTAACGCTAACCCCCTTCGTTTCGGGCCCACGAGGTCCACCTTCATGATCACCGTCATCGACCAGCAGAGAGCCTGATTGACGCCAAGGAGGACGTTGGCGACATCGAACCAGATCCAGCGGTCGGCCCAGATGATGATGAAGGGGACGGGCAGGCCGATGAGCCAGCCCAGGACCAGGACCTTCTTCCTTCCCCACGTTTCGGAGATCCGGGCGGCAAAGAGGTTGCAGAACGCCTTCACCACGCCGAAGCTCACGATGAAAGAGACGATGGCCGTCTTGGAGGCCAGACCGAACTCCTTTTCTCCGATCAGCGGGACGACGGTCCGCTCCAATCCCACCATCATGCCGACGAAGACGTTGATCAGGACCAACAGGGAAAATTGACCCAGATTTTCCCACAACCCAAGCCTGATGGCTTCATCTTGCATGGTCGTCTGCTCCCCACGCCGTCTTGTTCTGGACGCCCAGGTTGATCGCCCGGATCTCTTCCGCCCGCGGTGGCCGTGGCGGGATATTCTGCAGCATGAACCCCACGAACGCCTCCCGGTCATCGAGCTGGAAGGCCTTGTTGAATCGCTGTTCGAAGCCAATAGTGGACATCGGCTTCCCGCTCAGCGCCCGGCCGCAAACCGACCCTGCAAACGCACCCGGGTACACTTCCAGGTAGTCAGGAAGCGCCTTGAGCTTCTGGACACTCTCAAAGAGGGCGCGTGCCCCTTCTTCAGCATCCGAGGCCAGCTCGGTCCGCCCCAGGTCACCGACCATGAGCGTGTGCCCGGTGAGCACAAACCAGGGTTCAGGACCCCGGGTCTTGTCGGTGACGAGGAGGGAGATGTGCTCCGGGGTGTGGCCGGGTGTGTGGAGCACCCGGATGAGGACGTTCCCCAAGTCGAGCACGTTCCCTTCGCGGACGCCCCGGAAGGTGTAGTGGGGCCCGGCGTCGGCGTGCAAAACGTACTCGGCGCCGGTTGCCTCCGCCAGCCGGCGGCCGCCCGAGATGTGGTCGGCGTGCACGTGGGTGTCGATGACGTACCTGATCTGGATTCCCGTCGCCTTAGCCGCCTCGAGGTAGGGAGCAATCTCCTGCTGTGGATCCACCACAGCCGCCAATGCTTTCCCCCCTCACCCGAAGAGATAGGAGGCCCCCACAGGATCAAGGTGCAGGAACTGTCGGAAGATCATCGAAGTCCTCCTCTTTCATTCCACACTACACCACTTCCCTACAGCCAGCCGTACGGGATCGGGGACCGGTAAACCCTCCAGGCGAATACGGCGGCCAGCAGGAGGAGCAAGGCATTCAACGGGATTCCAAAGGGCACGCCGAGCTGGAGGCCCAGCAGGATCTGGGCAATGAGCAGGAAAAGGCAGACGGCAGCCAGCCGCTTTCGCCTGAGGCGGAGCGGGCCGATCTGTGCGGCAATCTCCTGGGGGATGGAATCCGCCGTCACCTGCGCCAGGAGCCCGTCAATCCGAGGTTGGAGGGACAGGGTAACCACAGAGAGGAGCGCCGGGAGGATCAGGAAGAGTATCCACTTCGTCAGGAGCACCCGGTTTGTGACGAGGGAGGCCAATGAGCCCCCGACGGCGACGAGCAGGACGCCCGTCACCAGGACGGTCGCCTGGAAGACGTAGCAGCGGGTGGCGTTCCCCCGGATCAGGTTCTCGAAATACCGATCCACCTGGACATGGGCCTTCCCGAAGCGGGCCCGCTCGTTTACCACGATCAGGTTATACAAAGGAGCGGCCATGAAGACCACCGTCAGGATGTGGACGAATTTCAAGAGGTCATAGAACTCCATCGCTCCCCCTCCCCTCATTCGACAAGAACCCGTCTCTCAGGACCGGCCCTTCTCTCGCACGCCTGCGGCCCGCAGGACACTCATCATGGGTCACCAGTCTGTGAAGCCGGACTGGACCAGGTTCGCCCCCATGGGGCCGGTCAGCCAGAGCCAGCGAGGGTTGTGAAGGAAGGCCAGAAGAAGGCCCGCCAGGATCACCACGCCAGCAATCAGTCTCAGGATCTGCTCCATGTGCATCGCCCCCCCATCAGAAACCGTAGGTCAGACGCAGATAGACGTTGTCGTTGCGGTCGAGCTGGCCGAAGGCCGTACTGGGTCGGCGGCCGCCGAAGATGTTGGCCCCCAGGACGGCGGTGAGCTGGTCGGTGATCTTGTAGGAGACCGCCGGCCGCAAGTAGTAGTCCTCGTCCGAGGGGCTGTAGAAGGCGAAGAGGGACAGCTCCACCGTCTGGTTCCACAGAAGTTGGGTCAGCCGCAGCGTCAGCAGGTGGCGGAACTCGTCCCGGTGGGCCCCGTCTGCGGGGCGCGAGGCCTCGAACCGGCGGAACTGCAGCATCTGCTCGACGTAGTACTGCCCTCCCACTGTGAAGTCGGTCCACACCTGTCGCTCGTAGCCCAGAAGGTATTTGATGCTGGAATTCTCCACGAGGGGGTTGGTGCCGGCCCGATCCTCCAGGGAATCGTAGTAGCCCACCTCCAAGTTCCCGATGCCCTCCAGCAGGGGACCTCGGACGCTCGCCCCGTACACGGCCAGCTCCGGGTAGAACAACTCGCGAGCTGCCGGGTCCTTGACCCCCACAGGGGAAAGGAAGAAGCCCTTGTACCCATAGAGAGCGAACTCGATGCTGCCGACTTGGGCGGAGAGCCGCCCGGCGATTTGGGTGTTCCCCAGGATACGCTTGGGCTCAGTGAGGATGAAGCCCGCATCCATTCCCCTGATCTGGTTGGAGAGCGGGTCATAGAACGACAGGCTCTCCCCGGTCAGGACGTTGTCGGGTGTGAAGGACGGGATCGCCACTAGGTCCAAAGACAGGGAGGGCAAGAACACGCTGACCTTGGCCGCGTCCGACGGCAGCTTCAGGTACTGGGGTTGCCGGCCGATGAAGAACGAGATGTAGTCCTTGGGGAAGACGTCGTTGATAAAAAGGAAGTCACCTGTCCCCCAGGTGAGGATCTGCCGTCCCAGTCGAAGTTCGAGGTTGGTCAGGGGAGCATAGTCAAAGTACCCCTCCCGCAGATCTGCGCTAAGCTCCTCTGCAATCGCGTCGCCCAGGAAGTCCGCCTTCACGAAAATCTTGGGTCCTTTCTCCCATTCATGAGCGTATTCGAGCTGGACCCGGCCTTCGCCCAAGGTCGCATCCTTCGGCTGGACCGGATCGTTCTCCAGGCGGATGCCGCCGGCCGCTTCGACGAAACCGTGGATGGGAAGCTCAAACGATTCTGCCGGGACGCCAACCGCGAGAAAGAGCAGGGCGGCGGCTAGACCTACGAAGCGCGCGGCACCCACGTCTCGTGACCAGGTTTACCGGACGGCTTCCGATGGTGGGTTCCGGAGGTAGCGCTCCGAAAACAGGCTCTCCGGAAGGCCGAGGTTGTACCGCACCTCCTGGAAAGCCACCTCCGTCTGATGTCCCGTTTGTGTATCCCGCATGGTCCGCCTGGTGATCGTCCAGAATCCCTGGACCTCCTTCACCTCGTCCGCCGAGAAGACCTTGGCCAGGTCGCCCCGCTTGTCGAAGTACTCCTCCTTGAGCGGGATGAGCGTGCGCTTGTCAATCCAGGAGACCTTCCGTCCAAAGTCGGATCCGGTCAGGTCCTTGGGGATGCTCTCGATGACGTAGGCGTCTTTCCCGTCCAGTGTCTCCTCGCGCAGGAGCTTGTGGCTGTCCTCCGCGACGTTCCGGCCGGAGATGTCCTCGTAGCTGAAGTCCGACCCGACAAAGCTGGACCGCTTGTCGTCGGCCGCGATCCGCCGGACCAGTTTGAGGGCCGGGATGAACAGCCAGCGATCCGCGTTCTTCTGCGGGTACTTCCATACCATGAAGGTCATCTCGCGAACGTCCGGGGGGCGGTGGAAGTAGATGAAGTACCGCTGCTCACCCCCCTCCTGGAAGTCCTTGCGGAGCATGGTCATCTCCCGGATCCGCTCCTTCCCGTCCTTGCTCACCAGGCGCATGAGGACCCGGGCCTTCATGTCATCGCCAGGGTAGTACTCGGCGAGATGTGACCGCCGGATTATCTCCTCGGCAGAGGGGGTCTGGGTATCCGCCGGCGGTGCAAGAGACAACAGGGTGGCGCTTGCCGCCGCGACGAGCACCACGTTTCGCGTGTTCATCCTTTGACCTCCGATGTCCTCTTCAGGAGCCATCCCGGGAAGAGGGCGATGAGGGCCGGCAGGAAAATGATGGTGGCCAGGGCCGACAGCAGCATGATGGCCATCATGAAAACTCCCACGGTGATGTACGGGGTCAGGCTGGCAAAGGCCATGACGGAGAAGCCCGAGGCGAAGAGAACGGCATTGCGGACGATACCCCTGCCCGGCCGGGCCACGGTCCAGAGGAGGACCTCCGCCAGGTCCCCGCCCTCGCGGAGCCGCTGCTGGAAGCGAGTCACAAAGTGAATGGCGAAGTCAATGGCCATCCCCAGCGAAAGCGTGGACAGGACCGAGATGGGCATGTCGAAATCCTTTCCCACGAATCCGACGACCCCGTAGATCAGGACGATGGTGAAGAGCAGGGGGAGGAAGCTCACAACCCCCCACTTCAGGGAGCGGAAGTCCAGGACCAGGAGGAACAGGACCAGGATGCACGAGAGCAGGAAACCCTCCAGCATGCCGACCAGGACCTCGTCGTTCCAGACCATGTTGAAATAGGCGATTCCCGCTGGCTTGATCTCCGCCCCGGGCAGCGGGTTGGCAGCCAGATACTGCTGGACATCCTGGAGGAGCGCGCGCGTCTCCACTGCGTCCCAGGACTTCATCTGGACGAAGATGTTCGCCTTCTGGAACGGGTAGTCCACCACGTTGTCCAGGTCGCGGGGCTTGACCGCCATGTTGAACAGCAACAGGTACTGGCCCACCACATCCTTGTTGTCGGGGATGACTTCCTGCTTCGGATCGTTGTCATGCAGGACCCGGTTCACCCGCTTCACGTAGTCCGCGACCGAGAGGGTCTTTCCCACGACCTGGTGGGTGGCCAGACGGCGCTGGAGGCCCTCGATGGCCCGAAGCAGGCTGGGGTCCTTGATGGCGTCCTCCTTCTCCGTGACGGAGACCAGGTAGAGCATCGCCGTTCCCCCTAGCCCATCGTTCAGCACCCGGTCGGCCTGGCGGATCTCGCTGCTCCGCTTGAACCATTCCACCATGTTGTTGTTGACCCGGATCTGCCGGATCCCTACGCCCGCCACGAGTAGGAGGAGCAGCCCCACCAAGACCACGGCCTTGCGTCGTGCCAGGCCGAACTGGCCCAGGGCCGCGAGCCAGCGGGGTCCTGCGGTTGCCTCCGCGTCGTGGACCCGGAACCGGGCCAGGCGCGTCTCCCGCATGAGGGCCATGATGGCCGGCACGACCGTGAAGCTCATCAGGAGGATGACCAGGGTGCCGAAGGCGACCAGGAGGCCGAAGACCCGGACCGGGATGATGGGACCGATGGCCAACGAGGCGAAGCCGGCCGCCGTGGTGAGGTCGGAGTAGAGGACCGGGGTGGCCACGGTAGCCATGGTCTGGCGGATGGCGTCGTCTTTGCGTCCCAGCTCGCGAAACCGGAAGCCGAACTCGTTGAATATGTGCACCGTGTCGGTGCTGATGGCCATCAGGAAGACCGGGCTCATGGAAGCCATGATGTGGACGGGAATGCCCAGGCCAATGAAGAGGCCCATGGCCCAGATGATGCTGAGCATGGCCACCGCCATGTTGGCCACGACCAGGGTCCAGTTGCGGAACATGAGGAACAGAACCACCGTCATGACCATGCCCGCGATGGGGGAGAACAGGCCCATCTGCTTGAACATCTCGGAGCCGAAGGTGTCCCGCGCCACCGGATCGCCTGCCAGGTAGAACTTCTCGGGGCTCCCCTGCCCGGCGACGATCGCCTTGATCGCCTCGGCGACCGCCTTGCCGTTGGCGCCTCGCTCCAGCGGGATGTAGATGGCCGTGGTCTTTCCGTCGGGGGAGATGAGGCGATTCACCAGGAGGGGATTGTCGAAGACGCGACGGCGGAAGGCCTCCGCCTCCTCCGATGTGCGCGGCGGGTTGGCCAGGAGGCGCACCGCCCGGAGGGTGTCGCCGGCCACGGTCACGTCATCCAGGGTGGCAAAGCCGATGACGTCCCTGGCGACCACCCCGGGGAGCTTCAGGATGTCTTCGGTGATTCGGTAGATGCGGGTCAGGGTGTCCGGGGCGAAGATCCCATCGTCCCGGCGGATGCCGAGGACGATAACGTCGGCGTGGAGCCCGAACCAGCCCTCGACCTGGTCGTTGTACTGCCGGACCGGGGAGGTGATGGGCAGCATGTTCTTGGGGTCGGTGTCCGCCCGCATCTTGGGGAGCTGGGCGGCAAACCCCACCGTCAGCACCAGGGCCAGTGTCAGGATCAACCGAGGATGTCGGATGGAGAATTCAACAAGCGGTCGCCACGAGAACATTTCTCCCTTCCCCCTCCCTGCTCCTGGATGGATGCTGTCAGGATCTGGTTACAGTGATCCGCCCTGGAGTCCCACGGATGAGCTTTCCAATCTCTGCCGCCAGGACGCCACGCTTCCTCAGGGCCGCCACCAGCCGCGACCGTCGCCGCGGTGGCACCGCCATCAGCAGTCCGCCCGAGGTCTGAGCATCGCACAGGACCACTTGCTCTTCCGGCTTGATGCCCTCACCCCAGGTGACATGTTCGGTCAGATAGCGTTGGTTGTTCCGGCTGCCCCCGGGGACGGCATCCCGTTTGGCGAGATCCCACACCCCCGGAAGGACCGGGAACTGGCTCAGAGACACGCGGGCCGAGACGCCGCTCGCCTCGGCCAGTTCATGCAGGTGGCCGAGGAGACCGAAGCCGGTGACATCGGTGCAGGCATGAACGCCGACCTTGACCATGGCCTCGGCCGCGGCACGGTTCAGGGAGCGCATGGATGCGGCCGCCTCCCGCATGTCTTCCTCGCCAATCAGTCGTCGGTCCAGGGCGGTGGTCAGGATGCCCGTCCCCAAAGGCTTCGTTAAGATCAGGGCGTCTCCTGCGCGCCCACCGGCCTTGCGGACGATCCGGGCGGGGTGGGCCAGCCCGGTCACCGCCAGGCCGAACTTCGGCTCCAGATCATCAATGGTGTGCCCGCCGACAATGCTCGCTCCGGCCTCGGCGACCGTCTCGGCTGCCCCGCGAAGGATCTCCTGCAGGGTCGCCAGCGGCAGGCTGCGGATGGGGAAGGCCACGATGTTCAATGCCGTCACCGGCCGGGCGCCCATGGCATAGATGTCGGAGAGGGCGTTGGCGGCCCCAATGGCGCCGAACGCATAGGGGTCGTTCACGATCGGGGTGATGAAATCCACCGTCTGGACCAGGGCCAGGTCTTTCCGGAGGGCGTACACGGCCGCGTCATCCCGGGCCTCCAGCCCCAGGAGGACGCGCGGATCCCGCGGCCTCACGGGGATGTGGCGCAGCACCTGCGCCAGGTCGGCCGGGCCGACCTTGCAAGCTCAGCCCGCACCGTGAGAGAAGGCGGTGAGTTTGATGTCAAACTCTTGGGGCATGGGATCCTCCCGAAAAGCCTTCTTGCGGAACGGGGCGGCTTTGGGTTATAAAGCAATATAAGAGATTCTGTGATTTCGATAACGGATCGGTTATCACGTGGCGTCCCTCAATCTCCACCGCCTTCGCGTCTTCCATGCCGTGGCCCGGCGCGAGAGCTACAGCCGGGCTGCCGAGGATCTCCGCATCAGCCAGCCAGCCGTCTCCAAGCACGTCCTTGATTTGGAGGAGGAGCTGGGCGCCAAGCTGTTCCACCGCCTCGGCCGCCGCATCCTCCTGACCGAGGCGGGGCGCCTTATGGCCGACTACGCCCAGCGGATATTCCACCTCGCAGACGAGGCCCGGCGCGCCCTGGAGGAGCTGCAGGGACTGGAGCGTGGGAGGTTGCATTTGGGCGCCAGCAGCACCCCGGGAAACTACCTCCTTCCCAAGGCGCTGGCTGCCTTTCAGGCCAAGTACCCTCGTCTGGACGTGTCCCTGAACATCATGGCGAGCCACGACGTGGTGGACCGGGTCATTCGCCAGGAAATGGACCTGGGGTTCGTGGGGGCGACCTTCTCCGCGGACCTGCACGTCCAACCCTACATGGAGGACGAGCTGATCCTCATCCTGCGACCCGGGCATCCCCTAGCCTCGATCCGAACCATTTCCCGCGAGGCGCTGGAGAAGGAGACCTTTGTCCTCCGCGACGTCGCCTCGGGAACCCGCACGGTTGCCGAGGCTGAACTCAAGGCGCGGGGGATCGCCATCCGGCGCCTGCTGGAGCTGCGCAGCGTGGAAGCGGTCAAACAGGCCGTCGCCGAGGGCCTGGGGATCTCTTTCATCTCCCGCCATGCCGTGGCCCTGGAGGTCCGCCACAAGGTCCTGGCCGTGGCCGCTGATCCCCGCTTCCGGTTCCGGCGACCCCTGGTCATGATCTCCCGTAAAGATGCCCGCCTGTCCCCGGCCGCCTTGGCCTTCGCCGCCTCGGTCCGCAAACCCGCCTAGCACCCTGCTTCTGGATTCCAGTAACGTATCGTCGCTCGGGCAACCTTGCGCTTCCCTCTCCCCTCCGTGGGAGAGAGCCAGGGTGAGGGGGGCGTCGTCTCAGAAGCAGCCTTTGACGCTCGTACCCTCCTCGGCCATGCGCTGGATCACACCCCGGTAGGTCACCAGTTGCGCCGACTGGTCCAGGTCATCCTTCCCGAAACCCCGGAGCCGGAGGTCATCCTCCAGGATGAGGAACCGGATACCCTCCCTGGTGGCCTCGTCCAGGGGGCTTCCCCCGTCGGGGGAACGTTGAGTCGGAAGCAGCACTGCATCCTGCAAGAAGAGCACCTCGACGTCTTTCCCGGCCTGCCGCAGCGCCCGCGCCAGTCCCAGGCATGACGCGGTTCGCGGCTCACCCGGTGCCGCGGTCAATACGAGCATTGTGGCGTCCACGGGGTCCTCTAGAATGGCTTAATAGACCATCACCCAGTGAGCTTCGGACAATGCGAGGGCGATGGTTTGCCCATCCACCACGACGGCGCCGGGAATCAGGGAGGCGGCCGGGATCCCCCGCGCACTCAGCGATTCGTCCTCCACCCACACACGCGGATAGCCTGTCTGCTTGTGCCCCAGAGTGTCCTCCAAGGCGCAAGAGAGCGACGTCCATCCCGTTGTCCCCGGGACCTGGCCGGCCCGCGCAAGGTACACCCCGTCTCCCACCAAAATTGCGGTGGCCTCCAGGCCCTGGGCCGTCGCCCCGTTCAGGTGCCGAACTGCTTCCGCAGCATGAATGCCCCCGTAGGGTGGCCGGTGAACCAGAATGCACAACTGGTCGCCCACGGTCTTCTCCGTTTCGCTTAACCGATCGCCAGAAAAACGTCGCTCTGCTTCATGGCCGTGAACAGCCCCCGCATGGAACTCGGCTTCGCCCCCGGCATGAGCAACTCGTCCCGCGCCCCGCGGAACTTGAGGCAGCTCCCTCAGAGTTCGACGGTGAGACCCCGCGTCATGAGGGCCGCAAACTCGCTCTCGACGTTGGGCACCCCCTTGGCGGCCTGGCCGGTCAGGAAGTTGTAGATGCCGTCTCCCGAGGCGAATAGCGTGACCTCGTGCCCCTCATCCAGCACGGCGCCGGCTAGGCGGGCGGCCGTGGCGGCATACTCCCCGGCATAAGGGGACGCCGAGAGGAACAGCGTGAATCGCTTGGGCATTTGATCCTCCTTCCCTCGGCCGCCTGGGTGAGCCTACCAGGATGGTTCCCACGGGGAGAGTAGGACCGGGCATATCGGCCCGTCCAATACATTTGTGTTATCCGAGCTATACCCGGCGGTTAGGGGTGGGACGTGGATGGGCCTGCCCGGCATCGGTTTGGCGCATATGGTCGGTCGGATAGAAGTCTTCTGGGATTCAACGCTGGCAGCGGGCTGCGGGCCCGGAGCAGCACGCAACCTGAAAAAATCGCTTGCATTTCCAGTCGACTGGAAGAGCTATATTGTGTCCGAACGGTGAGAAACGCACGGACGAGGAGGCAGCCATGCGGATCGGCGAGCTGGCCCGAGAATGTGGCGTCAAATCCTGACCAGAAGGAGGTGAAGGAAATGGGCCAGCGCGTGAGCAAGAAGAGCCAGAAACCCAAGGCCTCGGGCACCACCAACTGCGGCTGCGGGTGCCTACCCGTGAAAAAAAAGGAGGATATCTGGACGGCGGCAGAGGCCGGGACCCGGGCCCGGCCCTCGCCTTGCGGGCGGTACTTCCTCAGCCAACACATCCTCTGGGGCGGACGGGTCCTGAACGACGCCTCGGATCCGACCACAAACGGCGCCCTAGAGCTCACCCGACTCCTCCGCCGGGCGCCCAACCTGTACACCATGATCTTCCCCCATCCGCGCCGGGGTCTGCGTGAACCTGAAACTCCCACGAGGTCTCACCTGCCGCCGGGTACCCACCGGCCGGGCCGAGCTGGGCGCTCGGACGCGGGCCTGGTCGCAAGCTGACCTGCTTGGAGACATCCCCGATCCGTGTCTTGCGCGTTGCGAAGTCTTGGGGGATAATGGACACGTTTGGTGCACAATCTCCAAGGTCCTGCACAAGAGTACCGGGATCGTCCGGATCGGTGGGGACGATCCGGTTCGGGGGGGCGGCGCGATGTACTTCAAACAGATTCTGGACGAGCGGTGCGGCTGCGCTTCCTATCTGGTGGCCTCGCGCCAGTCGCAGGAGGCGGCGATCGTGGATCCCTCGATCGACACGCCGCAGTACGAGGCGTTGCTGCAGGAGCGCAACTTCCGGCTGCGGTATGTGATTGATACGCACGTGCATGCGGACCACGTGTCGGGCGCGCGGGCCCTCCGGGACAAGCATGGGGCCGAGCTGTGCCTACACGAGTGGGCCAAGGTGGCCTATCCCTTTCGCCCTCTCGAGGATGGGGAGGAGCTGGCGCTGGGGCAACTGCGCCTGCGCGCCTTGCACACCCCAGGCCATCGCACGGAACTGATTTCAATCCTGATCGTGAACCCGCCCCGCAGCCCGGAGCCCTCCATGGTGTTGACGGGTGATTCTCTGCTCGTCGGCGACGTGGGACGGCCGGACTTTGAGGGGGGGGATCCCGCCGCCCAGTACGAGAGCCTGACGCGACTGCTGCGGCTGCCGGACTGGGTGGCCGTCTTCCCGGGCCACTTTGAGGGGCCCTGTGGCAAGGGAATGTGCGGCCGACCCAGCACAACCATCGGCTTTGAGCGGCTCTACAATCCGCTGGCGCGCCTGGACCGCGGAGCGTTTGTTTCGACCCTCACGGATGGCGTGCCCGCGCGTCCGCTGAACATGACCGCCATCGAGGCGACGAATCGGGGCGTCGTCGATATGCCGTGGGCCATGCTGACCACGTCCCCCCGGGTCCGCGAGATTGACATTGAGGCCCTGGAAAGGCGTCCGCCTGACGCTGCCGTGCTGGATGTTCGCGAGCCGGGGGAGTACGCCCACGGACACGTCCCCGGGGCGATCAGCCTGCCCCAGGCAGATCTGGCGTCTCGTCTGGATGAGATTCCGCGGAATCGCCCTATCCTGACGCTGTGCGAGCGCGGGGTCCGATCCCTCCGCGCGGCGCAGTTCCTGATGCAGATGGGAGTCAACGAGGTGGCCAGCGTCAAGGGCGGGACGGCGGCCTGGCGCGCGGCGGGCAGACCGCTTGCCTTCGGCGACGCCCGCGTGGAGAAAGCCCGGATCACCGAATCCGAATGGACGCACGCCGGCGGATCTCGCCCCTAACTCTCAACACGGAAGCCCCGCTCTGCCCCTCACCCGCCAAGTTGTGTGGCCATGATGGCGTCTCCGTGAGCCTGAAGCTCCCATGAGCGTTCATCTCCCGCCAGGGAACAGGTAACCGCCGGCCGGGCCGACCTGGCTGCCTAGAGTGAGCGGGCGTGGTTGCAAAGAGAACCGGTTTTGTACCCTTTGCCACACGTGGGGAATTTGCGGCTTGAGAAGTGGGACGAAACCGGCTACGTTTCAGGCCCCGTCCGTTGTCGTCCTTGGAATGGAACGTGCTTGGCTTCCGGCCTGGCATTTCCTGGTTGCGGACACGAGTCGGAACGGTCATAGTTCTCCGGAGGACCGATGATCAGCGTCAGCAAGCTGTACGGTGGCGGAACGGCGGAGAGTGACGGCCTGCGCTACGGCCACGGCGGGCAGGGCCCCGCGCCCAAGACCGCGGCCGAGCGGCGACCCGTGACGGTCTGGAATGTCACGCGGACGTGCAACTTGCGCTGCATCCACTGCTACACGGATTCCGAGGCGCGGAAGTACAGCGGGGAGCTGACGACGGATGAGGGGAAAACCCTCATCCAGGACCTGGCCGACTTTCAGGTCCCGGCCCTGCTGTTCTCCGGGGGGGAGCCGCTGGCGCGGCCCGACCTCTTCGAGCTGGTGTCCTTCGCCCGCTCCCTGGGCGTCCGGCCCACGCTGTCCACGAACGGCACCCTGATCACCGACGAGACGGCACGCAAGATCAAAGAGGCCGGCTTCACCTACGTCGGGATCAGCCTGGACGGAATCGGGGGGATCAACGACCGGTTCCGCGGGGTGGATGGGGCCTTTGACCGGGCCGTGAGGGGCTTCAAGGCGTGCGTCGGCGTCGGGCAGCGGGTGGGCCTGCGGCTGACGCTGACACGCCATAATTTCAAGATCCTCCACGGGATCTTCGACTTCATCGAGCGGGAACAGATCGACCGCGCCTGCTTTTATCACCTGGTCTATTCCGGCCGCGGCGGGCAGATCGCGGAGGATGACCTCTCGCGGGAAGAGACCCGGCAGGCAATCGACATCATCCTGGAACGGACTGAGGACTTCCACACGCGGGGCCTGAACAAGGAGATCCTGACCGTGGACAACCACGTGGATGGGATCTACCTGTATCTGAAGCTGCTGGAAAAGGCTCCGGCCCGAGCGGAGAAGGTGTTCAAGCTCCTCACATGGAACGGGGGCGGGATGTACAGCTCGGGCGTCGGCATCGCCGACATTGACTTCCAGGGAAACGTCCACGCCGACCAGTTCTGGATGCATTACTCCTTCGGTAACGTGCGGCAGCGGCCCTTCAGCCGGATCTGGATGGACACCTCCGATCCCCTCATGGCCGGCCTGAAGAACCGCCGGGCCAAGATCAAGGGACGCTGCGCGCCCGACATCTGCAAGTGGTTCGACGCCTGCGGCGGGGCCCTGCGGGTCCGTGCCGACCTGGTCTATAACGACCCGTGGGCCCCGGAGCCCGCCTGCTACCTCACCGACGAAGAGATCGGATTTACCGAGGAAAAGAAGGCGCTGGTGAAGCTCCGGGGCCAGGAGTTTCAGCTCCCCGAGTTCTCTCGCCCGCCCAAGGTTGTCCCGCCCAAGGCCTTCGACGACCCGCCGGCCGTCTCCTGCACCGGGGGCACCGAGGCGTAGGATCTAACCGCCAATCCCGCCACGGGCGGGACAAGGTCGCCAAGGCCTGGCATTTCTCAAGTCCTGATCAGGAATTCGGATCGAACTGCAAGCGCCGGGTCCAGCGACTGATGAACAACATGCTGACAGGTATTAGTTGACACGTCACCGGTTCTTCGCTACGGTCCCGCTCACGGGCCGCACCTCGGGCCCGATGGGGGGCCGGAGATGGTCTCGCCCACATTCGACCTCCAGCCCATGTCCACGGGCGACATCCTGGATCGGACGATTCGCCTGTATCGCCGTCATTTCTTGCACACTCTGGCGATCGTCAGCCTGCCCTACATCCTGATCGTCCCCATCTGGGCGCTGGTTGGGGCTACGGCGTGGGGCAAAGCTCGTCCAGCGCCGTGGCAAAGCCCCGCCGTGGTCGCGGTGCTGGTGCCCTTCATTCTGGCTTACCTCTGGCTGTACTTTGTGAGCATGGGTGCCCTGGCCCGGTCTGTCTCTGAACGCTTCCTGGGCGGAGCGCCCACCATCTGGACTGTCTACTCCCCCATCCTGCGCAGAAGTCTTTCCCTCATCTGGGCGTACTTCTTGGCCGGCCTCGCCGGGCTCGCTGTGCTCAGCGCAGGTGGGGGGATCTTCGCTCTGGGTCTCTTCCTGGCCCAGCAGTTCCCGACGACCGCCGGGTACGTCATCGCCGCCGTCCTGGGAATGGGGGCCATCGTGGTGATACTCATTGCCGTTCGGATCTTTTTCCGCTCGTTTCTGGTCACACAGGTGATCGTCATCGAGGATGTCCGGGGCTGGGGGGCCTTCAAGCGGAGCTGGACGCTCATGCGAGGCTCCATCAGAAAGGCGGGGATTATCCTTGTCTTCGGCATGGTGGTGGCCTTTGTCATCTCTTTTCTGTTCAATTTCCCGGCCGGGATCCTGATGGCACTGAAGCCCGGCTGGTCCACGATGATTCTGCGCAGCCTGTTGGACAGCATCGGCCAGATCCTCTCGGCGCCGATTCTGATGATCGCGTTTACCTTGCTGTACTATGACAGCCGCATCCGCCAGGAGGCCTTCGATCTGGAGATGATGGCCAAGAACCTGGGCATGTCGCCGGGTTCGTCCGCGCCCTCGCAGGTCGGCACCCCGCCCCGCGCCACAGCCCCCGCACGTCCCCCCCGGGCGTACGGGGCGTTCAAGGTCTGCCCGGAATGCGGCGCCCAGGTACCCAACATCCAGCCTACCTGCGGACAATGCGGTACCCGCGTGCCCTTCGGCCTGTCGAAGCGGTGACCGGCACCTGGCGGGGCGCTCGCCGGGTCATGCTGCACTCCTGTCCTCTCCGTCCATTCGGCTGGGTCCTTGCTGCCGCATTACTGAGCGTGCATGTCTCGGCAAGGGCCGAGATGCCTGCGAACCTGACCGGCCGGCTCGACGAGGCGATCCGACAGGTGGAGGCGGCCAGGGACCGTGGCGAGTCGCTGGCCGACCCGGACACGCTCTTCCCGGAGACCGAGGAGGTGGCCGGACCCGGGGGAGCCATGCAGGTGGATCACACGAGTCTGCGGGCGGAGTGGAAGAGCGTTTCCGCTGACGGGAATGCCCGGCACGAATCGCTGGAGCGCCTCCGCCATCGCCTGGTCGCCGTCCGCGCGGAGATGACTCCGGCCGGCGCCGCCGTTGCCGCAGGCGCCCGGGCGCGCACCGGCTGGCGGGAGAAGCTCTCGCAAGTCCTGAGTCGCCCGGAATTCAAGAAGCGCCAGCCCGAAGATGACTGGCGCCTGCGGATCATGCAGTGGCTACGGGAGAAGTTGGGGTTCCTGTTTCCCCGCGGCACGACGCGGACAGTCGGCAGCGCCCTCAGCGGAATCCTGTATGTCCTGGCAGGCGTGACGCTGGTTGCCATGCTGGTCCTCCTGGTCCGCGCCGCGCTTCCCCTCTTTGCCCGGGATCGCCGGCCAGCCCGGGCGCCGGCGCCTGTCCCATCTGAGCGCGCGGAGACGCCGGAGAGCCTCTTGGCCCTGGCGGATGCCCGGACCCGCGCCGGCGACCTCCGCGGCGCCGCCCAGGCCCTCTTTCGGTGGATGCTCCTCGGCCTGCATCGGGAAGGTCGGCTGGACTACGACCCGGCCCTCACGAACCGCGAGCACCTGTCGCGACTGAAAGGCGACGCCGGGATCTGCGGGACCTTCGAGCGGCTGTCCCGCCAGTTTGAACTCGCCTGGTACGGATTCCAGCCGGTGACACCGGAGGAATTCGCTGCCTTCCGGGCCGACTGCCATCGCCTCGCCCGGGGACAGACATGAAGGGCCTCCGGCGGGAGTGGATCGTTCTGGCGGTCCTGGTCGTCGTGATGACGGGGGTGTCGGCCCTCCTGGGGGGACGAGACGCGGAAGACGCCCGGGAGGACCGCGCGAATCCCTCCACGTACAACGCGAAGGGGAGCGGCACCAAGGGCCTCTACCTCTGGCTCCAGGAGGTGGGCCTGCCGGTGCGCCGGTGGGAGCGCCCGCCCATCGACCTTCCCGCCCAGGCAACGGTGCTGCTGATCCTGGGACCGCGCATTCCCTTCGAGGAGCAAGAGGCGAAGGCCCTGGAGGAATGGATCCGCGGGGGCGGCGTCCTCCTCTTGGCGGATGACACGGTCGGTGGACCGGTTCCGGGCGTGTGGGCAGGTGCCCTCGCCTTCCGGTTCGGTCTCCAGCCGCGCACGGGGGGGAAGCCCGGCACGCTCCGGCCGGCATTTCCCTCGTCCTACGCAGGGGGTGTGGAGTCGATCCAACCGACGGGCTGGGTGCGATTCCAGCGTCAGCGCCCGGAGGGCTGGGCGCCCCTCTTCGCCGATGGCGCAGGAGACATCCTGGCGATCAAGCGCCTGGGCAAGGGAACCATCATCGCCCTCAGCGACCCGGGCATGTTCAGCAACGCGAGGCTCGAGATCGCGGGCCATGCCCCTCTCGCCCTGAACATCACCCAGGACCACGTGAGGAGCGGCGTCATCTTGGTGGATGAATATCATCATGGCTATGGCCACGACAGCCCCTTCTTCCGATACCTCAAGGGAAGCGCGGTGCCGTGGATCCTGGCGCAGGGGGTCCTGGCCTTTCTCGCCTTTGTGGTGGCCCGGGGCACGCGGTTCGGCCCGCCGGTCCCCGCCGGCGAACCGCCGCGGAGCTCGAGCCTGGAATACGTCGGCGCCCTGGGAGACCTGTACCGGCGCGCCGGCGCCCGCCGGCTCGCGGGGGATACGCTGGCCAAGTCGTTCCGCCGGACCCTGGCGGAGCTGCTGGGTGCCCGGCCCGGGGAGGAGCCCGTCAAGCTTGCCGTCCGGGCGGCCCGCCGCTTCGGCCTGCGGGCGGAGCGGGTGAAGGCGTGCCTGGAGCCCGGGCCGGGAGTGGCGGCATCGGATGAGGCGCTCCTGAAGTATGCGCAGGCGGTGCACCACCTCGAGGTACGACTGCGCCGCCGGACCTTCGGACCATCACGGGATCGCGGCGGTAGCACAGGCTAGCGAAGCGGAGGGGCGATGCCGGAATTCGTGAGCCAGGTGGCGACGAAGATCAAGGGCGAGCTGGACAAGGTCATCGTGGGGCAGGAGATGGTGGTGGAACAGATCCTGGTCGCCCTCCTGGCCCAGGGCCACATCCTGCTGGAGGGCGTCCCCGGAACGGCCAAGACCCTCATGGCCAAGTCCCTGGCCCACGTCTTGGGCGTTGGCTTCAGTCGCGTGCAGTTCACGCCGGACCTGATGCCATCGGACGTGCTGGGCACGTCGGTGTTCGAGCCGGCCTCGGGCGCCTTCAAGCTGCGCACCGGACCCATCTTCACAGAGATCCTCCTGGCGGACGAGATCAACCGGACCCCCCCCAAGACCCAGGCCGCTCTGCTGGAGGCCATGGAGGAGCGCCAGGTGACCATCGACGGGCAGCGTCACCCGCTCCCATCCCTGTTCCTGGTGCTGGCCACCCAAAACCCGGTGGAGTACGAGGGGACCTATCCGCTCCCCGAGGCCCAGCTCGACCGGTTCTTCATGAAGGTGATCATCGAGTACCCCAGCGAGCCCGAGGAGCAGCAGGTGGTCCTGCGGCATCATGGCGGGTTCGACCCGCGGGACCTGGACCGGGCGGGCCTGTTGCGCTTCAAGGATCGGGACGTCATCCTCCGCTGCCGCGAGCGCGTGCAGAAGATCACGGCCGAGGAAGGAATCGCCCGCTATGTGGTGCGGATCGCGCGGGCCAGCCGCGAGGCCCCCCCGTGCGTGATGGGGGCCAGCCCCCGGGCCTCGGTGGCCCTACTCACGGCAGCCAAGTGCCTGGCGGCGGTCCGGGGCAAGCCCTACGTGACGCCGGACGACGTCAAGAGCGTGGCGCCGCCGGTGCTCCGCCACCGCCTCATCCTGAAGCCCGAGGCCGAGATCGAGGGCTACACGGCGGATCGGGTGGTGGAAGACCTGCTCGCCCAGATTCCCGTGCCACGCTAACGGCCCGAGCCATCAGCCATCAGCGGTCAGCCTTCAGCCCCGAATCCGGAAGCAGAGACATGTCCCAGACACTCTTGGCCCATGCTGAAAGCTGACCGCTGACGGCTGAAAGCTGGTTCAAATGCAGATCAGACTGATTCCCACGCCCCGCCTGGTGTTCCTGTTCGCCCTGGGGATGCTGCCCCTGGCGCTGGTGGCCCGGGTGCCGGAGGTGCGGTGGGGCGTGGGCGTGTTCAACCTGGCGCTCCTGTTTCTGGTCCTGGCGGATTTCCGGCGAGCGCCAGCGACCGGCATGATCAGTCTCGAGCGGCGGGTGGGGCCGCGCCTGGCCATGGGTGAACGCGAGCCGGTCAGCCTCCTTGCCCAGAGTTCGGCGCCGAGCGCGCTGCGTGTGGAGGTGCGCGATGAGCCTCCCCCGGCCTTCTCGTCGGAAGGCCGGCTCCTCACGCTCGCGGTTCCCGCCTATGGTCATGGCCGGGGCACCTACTGGGTCACGCCGCCGGCCCGGGGCGATTATGCCTTCTCCGGCCTGACCGTCCGTGTCGCCGGCCCCCTGGGCCTTGTCCGGCGCCAGTGGCGGTTGGCGCACACGACGGCCGTGCAGGTGTATCCCAACTATCGGCTGGCGGCCCGGATGGAGTTGCTGGGGCGGCGCTCGCACCTCCTCCGGACCGGGTTGCACTCGCTGCGACGGCGGGGCGAGGGGCGCACCTTCGAATCCCTGCGCGACTACGTCCAGGGGGACGACACCCGCCACATGGACTGGAAGGCCACGGCCCGCCGGCGCAAGCCCATCGTGCGGGAATACGAGGTGGAACGGCATCAGAACGTTCTGCTGATGCTGGACGCCGGGCGGATGATGACGGCCACGGTGGGCACCCTGACGAAGCTGGACTGTGCAGTGAACGCCGCCATGCTCGTCACCCACGCGGCCGTGACCCACGGGGACAAGGTGGGGCTGCTGGTCTTTGCCGAGGAGGTGCTGGCCTACCTGCCGCCGCGGGCCGGCAAGCAGCAGGTCGGGCGCGTGCTGGAGGCGTTGTACCGGATCCAGCCGAGCCTCATCGAGCCGGATTACGGCTCCGCCTTCCGGTACCTGGCGACGCGGCGGCTGCAGCGGGCCCTCATCCTGGTCTTCACCGATCTGGTGGATGCCCGTGCCTCGGCCCGCCTGCTGCGGCACGTGGCCGCCCTCATGCCGCACCACCTGGCCCTTCTCACCGCCATCGCGGACCCCGCGCTGGAGCGGTATGCCCGGGAAGCCCCCGCCGCGGTCGGCACCGTGTACCGCCAGGCGGTGGCGCGGGACCTCTTGGAGGAACGGGCCGAGGCCCTCAAGAGCGTCACGGCACGCGGGGGTCTGGCCCTGGACGTGCCGCCGGAGGGGCTGAACCTGGCTGTGGTGAACCGGTACCTGGAGGTGAAACGGCGGGGACTACTCTAATGACCAATGACCAATGTGTTCTCCCCTCACCCCGTCCCTCTCCCCCACCGTGGGGAGAGGGGAAGGAGAGGGGGGATTTGGTCATTTCTGGTCATTGGTGATTGGGGTCATTCGCCCCTTGGGCGAATTGCCCCTCCGCAGGAGGTAGACCAGGAGCAGGGCGAAGAGGGCGGCCCCGACCAGGAACTTGGTCCCGAGGGGCATGCTGCTCGGGGGCAAGGGCGAGAAGAAGGCCTCGATGATCCCGGCGATGACCAGGATGGGGACGCACCCCAGAACCAGCTTGACGGCCACGCGGCCTCGCACGACCAGCGCGTCCTTCCGTGAGAGATCGCCGGGGAAGAGCAGTGCCCCCCCTAAGATGAAACCGGCGCCTCCTCCGATGTAGATGGCGGGGATCTCCAGGGCGCCGTGGGGGACGACGAAGGCCCAGAACTCGCGCGCCATCCGCGTCTGACTGACGATCACCGCGATGGAGCCGAAATGGATGCCATTATAGACGAGTCCCCAGAGGGTCCCGGCGCCAAAGGCGATGCCCAGGGCGAAGAAGGTGAAGGTCACCGCAATGTTGTTGGTCATGATGAAGCTGGAGGCCAAGGGTCTGACAGGGTTGATCCGGTACACCCACAGCTCGCCCTTGTCCAGCCGCTCCCGCATCCCCGGGGGGGACACGGCCTCGATGAAGGCCGGATCGAGGGCGGCCATCAGGACGCACCAGAGGGCGGGGAGCACGTCAACCAGCATGGCCAGGAGGATGGGGCGCCACTCCTGCCGGACGAGGCCCGGGAATTCACGAGCGAAGAAGGCGCCCAGGGTTTTCAGGCGCGCCTGCTCGGGGCGGTAAATGACCCCGTGGGCGCGGACGACCAGGTTGTTGAGGTATTCCAGGAGTTCGGCATCGGCGTGGGCGGCCTGGGCCTGGGCCAGGTCGGAGGAGGCCTGGCGGTAGAGGGCGCCCAGCTCGCGCAGGTCCACCTTGCCCAGGCGGCCCAGGGCCCGTCCCGCTTGCTTCACCAGCCGGTCGAGTCGTTCCCAGTCGGATTGGCGTTCCTGGACGAACTGTGTCAGGTCCATGCGTTCACAGGCTCACCCGGTTAACGGCGTTCGGGGATTTCCTCTGCGGTCCCTTCCAAAGGGCGGGATGAATGACGACGACTGATCCTCGACCGGGACCGGCGGCGAAGAGCGACGAGCGGCTGGCAGTCCGCACGCCGGAGCACGTGGAGCTGAATTTCCTCTTGGCCGGGCCCGGGAACCGGTTCTTGGCCCTGCTGGTGGACCTGGCCATCCAGTGGTTGCTGGTCCTGGGGATCGTGCTGGTGCTGGGTGTCCTCCTGTGGGTGATGAAGTGGTCCATGGGCGATCTGATCGGGAAGAAGGCGGAGGCGAGCGTCGGCCTGTGGCTTTTCGCGGGGTTCCTCTTGCTGTTGTTCGTCCTGCAGTGGGGATACTTCACCTTCTTCGAGACCGTGTGGGCGGGCCAGACACCCGGCAAGCGCCGCCAGCGGATCCGCGTCATCCGGGAGAACGGCCGGCCCATCGGGTTTGCCGAGGCGGCCATCCGAAATCTCCTCCGCAGCGTGCTCGATTCCCAGCCGTACCCCCTGCACGCGATCGGCTTCGTGGCGGGGGTGTTGAACGCCCGATTCAAGCGCCTGGGGGACTTCGCCGCCGGCACGGTGGTCATCGTGGAACGGCGGCAATCCAGGCCGAAGGCAGGGCCGCGCCTGCGGCCCTCGGCGCAAGCGCCGGTGCCCGTGGCCCGTCCGAGGGTGCGGCAGCTCACCCAGGAGGAGGTGACCACCCTCCAGGCGTACCTGCGGCGCCGGGACGAGTTGGACGCGGCCGTGCGATCGGCGATGGCGGAGAAGATCGCCACCTCGCTCACGCAGCGCCTCAACATTACCCCCCAGGCGAACATGAGCCACGACGCGTTCCTGGAGTGGCTGGACCAGGAGGTGCGGGCCACCCAGGCCTTCCGATAGGTCCGCGCACCCTCCTCTGTCATCCTGAAGCTGTCAGTCCCCCAGACGCATCCCTGGCTATCCCTCTGTCGGCTCCCCCTATCGCTGTCGGGGCCTGTCGATGTATATCCGACAGGCCGTCCGGCTTCAACAGAGATATTCCAACTGGTCGCTAATCGGCTCGGGGTCAGGCCTTTATAACTTTACTTTTGGCAATAATAAAGTTTTAAAGGCCTGACCCCTGCTGAATCTGGGGTTCGGTTCAGCGGGCGCCGATCAAGATGAAGGGGGCCCAGTAGTAGGGGTGCGCGGTGTGGGGGGCGGAGAGGACGGCGACCTGCGCCTGCTGGAAGGCGGCGGCCCGGCCGGTCGCGCCTACAACGCGATGGAAGGCCACCATGAAGTCCCGCGTGGCGGCGTCGTTGACCTTCCAGAGGGAGGCCACGATGGATTGGGCACCGGCCTGGCTGAAGGCGGCCGCGAGCGTGATGAGCGCGGCCCCCGGCACCTGTTCTCCCACGGCCGTCTCGCAGGCCGAGAGAATCGCCAGGCCATTCCGCAGGCTGAGGCCGGCGATCTCCGCAATGCCGAGTCGCTGACCGGTCTCCTCGGGGCCGGCCATCAGAAGGTAGGAGCGCTCCGGCCGCTCCGAATCCAGCACACCGTGGGTGGCCAGGTGGAGATCGGGGAATTGCCCCACCAGGCTCAGGAACTGGGCCTTGGACGCCTGGGGGCCTTCCAGGGCCGTGACCGCGGGGCGTGCCCGTTGGAGGGCGCGGACCTCCCGGCTGGCGCCGGGGAGCGTGCCGTCCGGATTGGCGAGGGCGAGCAGGGGCGTGTTGGCCGCCGGCTGGGTAGGGCTGAGGAGGTCCACCAGCTCCAGTTGCGTCAGGGTGCTGATCGCATGCGTTTCCGCCAGGAACCGGACCGATCCGTCGGGCTGGGCGCGCGTCAAGGCGTGGATCGGCAGGTAGAGCAAAAGGTCGTTGGGGATCAGGACGAGATTCCGGCTCGTCTTGAGTTCGGCCTCGATCGGGTCAAGCAGGTGGGCGGCCAGCTTCCGGGTAAGCTGCTTCAGGGGGGCGACGTCGCGTCGGTACCCCTCGGACCCATCGTCCGCCCAGGAAAGGCGCTGGCTCGCTCCACGCTCGACATACTGGCGATACTGCCTGATCAGCTCATACAGTTCGGCCTGGGACACGGCCTGGCTCTTCACCTGGAAGCGGCCACCAGGCGCCACCACGAAGACGTACAGCGCATCGGGACTGGCGAAGTACTGGACCGCCATCGTGCTTGCCGGCAGCCGCTCGGCAAATTTGGCCAGGAGCTTGGGGTCTACCGTCTGCTGGTCCACGAACTGGGACTTGTACTGGGGATACCGGGTCAGGAATGCCTGGACTTGGGCCAGGTATTCGGCTTTGGTCTGGGCCAGGAGCGCGGTGAGGTTCCGGACCTTCTCCGTCTGCTGCACCTTGGGTGGTTTGGCCTGTTCCTCCCGGAGGGCATCCTCCAGGGCCAGCACCCGATCCTGCTTGGCCTGGGCCTTCTCCGCCTCCTCCCGCGCCTTGGGGTCCTGGAGCTTCGGCCTGGCGGCCCCCAGGGCCTCGGCGACGATCCGTCCCTTCCTGGCCTCGAGCACCGCGAAGACCTCCCGATCGTAGCCCTTGGTCGAATCCTGCTTATGGAGCTTCAGGAGAAGGCGGGCCAGGGCATCATAGACTGCCAATCGGTTTTCAGCTTGCAGGTAGGTTGCGCGGGATCCCTCTTCCCCGAACTGCCCGGCCTGTTTCTCCACTGTCCGCATCGCCTCCTGGTACATGGCGATGGCCTCGAGAGGTCGCCCCTCGCGCTCGTGGACCCTGCCCAGCCCCAAGGCGGGACGCCAGCGCAGTTCGGGGACGTCTGCGCCCCTCGCGATCTGCAGGGCCCGCTCGAACATCCGTTTCGCAGCGGCATAGTCAGCGGTGTACCAGGACACCCACCCCAGTCCGTTGAGGGTCCAGCCGACGACGGGGTGCGAAGGACCCAGGGTCTGCTCCCGGATCTGGAGGGAGCGCTCGTACAGCGGCCGGGCCGCGGCATAGTTCCGGCTGGTCTGATGAAGGTAGGCAAGGGTGTTGAGGCTCTGCGCCACGGCCGGATGGGTCGGTCCCAGGGTCTGCTCCCGGATGTTCAGGGCCCGCTCGTACAGCGGCCGGGCCGCGGTGTAGTCGCCCGTTCTTTGAAGGAGATAGCCAAGAGCGTGAAGGCTCTGCGCCACGGCCGGATGGGTGGGGCCCAGGGTCTGCTCCCGGATGTTCAGGGCCCGCTCGTACAGCGGCCGGGCGGCGGTGTAGTTGCCGCTGTCCCGGAGGACATCGGCGAGGTGGCTGAGGCTTTGGGCCACCAGGGCGTGATTGGGGCCGAGGGCCTTCTCCCGGATCTGGAGGGCCCGCTCGTGCAGCCGGCGTGCCCCGGCGAAATCTCCCGTGGCATAATGGAGGCGGGCCAGGTTGTTCAGGGTGAAGGCGACAGAGGGGTGGCTCGGTCCGTGCGCCTGCTCCCGGATCTGGAGGGCCCGCTCGTACAGCGGCCGGGCGGCGGTGTAGTTGCCGGTGTCCCGGAGGACATCGGCGAGGTTACCGAGACTCTGAGCAACCAGCGCATGGCTGGGCCCCAGCGCCTGCTCCCGGATCTGGAGGGCCCGCTCATGGAGGGTCCTGGCCCCGGCAAAATCACCCATCCCCTGGTGCAGGAGGAGACCCAGGTTGTTCAGCGTCATCGCAATGGCGGGATGGTCGGGACGAAAGGTGTGCTCCCGGATCTTGAGAGACCTTTCGAGAAGCGGCCGGGCGGTGCTGTAATCACCGGAAAACAAATTGAGATACCCGAAGAGGTTCAGCGTTCCCGCGACCTCCGGGTGATTTGGGCCAAAAACCTGCTCGCGGATCTGCAGGGCCCTCTCCAGCAGGGGCCTGGCCTCGGTGTACTCGCCGTTCTCCACGAGGAGCCAGGCCAGGTTATTGAGGCTGGCGGCCACATCGGGGTGATTGGGACCGTGAGCTTGCTCCCGGATGGCCAGCGCCTCCCGCGCCTTTGGGATTCCCTCTTGATATCGTCCCTCGTTGAGATTGCGGAGGGCCTCGGCATTCAATTCGCGCGCCCGCTTGAGTGGCTCCGCCTCCTGCGCCGCCGTAGTAATGACGATGGAAAGGGCCAAGCACACGCCGAAGCCCAAGGAGAGAACGGGCCGAAGCCTCGGCGACCTCCTTTGCAGTTGAAACAGCTGGCTCATATTGGACGCCTCTGCGTGGTTCCCACGGCCGCGGCTCCATCAAGATCCAGCATGAAACCCAAGCACAGGAGCGTCCGGGGGCCGATCACTCCATCTCGCAATCATCTGCTTCGCCACCCCGGCCTGAGGCTTTCGCCTTCCGGAATCCCCCTCGACCGGTCCCCTGCGTTGTGAATGAATTTATTACCCCTTCGATCCCGGGAATGTCAACAGCAAAAACCCTCCCTTGGGAGGCACTTTCCCGGAGCTCCACCGAGGGAACGGCAGGCGCTCTTCCGGGCGGTGATCGCTTGGCGGCTGCTTTCCACTCAGAAGCCAGGACTGGTTGATTATGGCTTCCAAACCAGGGTGTCGGGGTAGAAGCCTTTCCAAGCAAACCAGAAGCCGGTGGTGGAGGGGAGCTGCTCCAGGCGGGTGCCGGCAAGCCGGCCGCGGATGGCACCACCGGCGAGGGCGCGCCAGGTGGACTTGGTCTCGACGTCCTCCATCACGAGTTCCTTCCCTTCGCGGCGAAGGCTGGTGAAGGTCAGGGTCCGGTTGGCGAGATTGCGGGAAAAGACCACGCCGGTTGCGCTGTCGGCGGAAAAGACCACGATGACCGGCTGGCCCGCCACCACGTCGTTGACCAGGGGCTGGCGGCTAAGGTGGCGGTAGGGGTACGCCACCGCGACCTTGTCCAGCGTCAGGCCGATGACGAATTCCTTGCCGGGCAGGCGCCTGTCGGGATTCTCGGTCCCGAAGATCCCAAGCTGGTTCGGGTTGGCGAAGTACCCTTCGTAGGCGTTCCGCGTCCCCTCCAGGCCGAGGTCGGAGCGCTTGTCCCAGACCAGGCTATCCGGGTAGAGCTGCTTCCACTCAGCCCAGGTTGTGTGGAGCGCCGGGTAGAGTCTCAATCGCGTCCCGGTGAGTTTCCCCTTGACGGCCGTGCCGGTGACGTGGCTCCACAGGCTGAAGCTCTCGCGGTCGTACATGATCAAGGCATCCTTCCAGAGTTTGCCGCTGACGCCGAAGCTGAGCGGCCTGCCATCCACCGTGGGCCGGACATACACGATGCCCGTGTAGCAGAGGGGTCACCAGGTGACCGCGAGGGGCAGATCCCCCAATGTATCATTCACGATCTCGTGGTGATTGAGCTGCCAGGTGGAGTAGGCCTTGGCCGTCTTGCCGTCGGTAATCCCCAAAATCGGCTCATCCGGCCGCATGAACCGTTCGGCCTCGGCCAGCGGCACGTATTTCGGATTGTCGATGGCCGGAATGGCATCCATGGGCAAGACAGTGAGAATGGGAGACCCCTGGATGAGATCCACCTCCGTTGCGGCGTGAGTAAGCACAACAGACGCTCCAATCACGACCGCCAGGAAACCTGCCCGCAGCCAGCCCCTCATCCTCTCCCCTTCTGGGTTTCCATCCCCTTCCCCCCCTCCCGCCTGACGTCTCACGCCCCGCCATCGGCGGGGTCAGGCGATCGCCTCCAGTCCCGCGAGATCCCGGATTAGGATACGGCAGTGATCTATCCGGAGCAACCCGCCGCGCTTGAACTCGTTCAGGGTGAGCGTGGTGGTCTCGCGGGTGGAGCCGATCTGCCCGGCCAGGTCCTGATGCGCCAGGGACAGATCCAGGAGAATCCCCCCGTCAGTCGCTCGCCCATGGCTTCGCGCCAGGCGCGCGAGCAGCGCCGCCAGACGGGAGCGCACGGTCTTGAAGACCATCTCTTCCAGGCGCGACTCGGCCGAGCGCCGCCGGCCGCTCATCAGGCGCGCCACGGCCAAAGCGAAGGGCGGATGGTCCTGGAGGACCGGTAGCAGCTCCTCCCGCGAGATCCGTAAGGCGTGGGCCGGCTCCAAGACCTCGGCGAGCGTCTCGCGAGTTGTGGCGTCCAGCAGGCACTCTTCCCCGAAGGGTTCGTTGGGCCCGACAAGGTTGAGGGTAGCTTCCTTCCCGTCCTCCGAAAGACGCGAGATCTTCACTCGCCCCTGTCCCACGACAAAGACGGCATCGGCAGGATCGCCCGGGAAGTGAACCGCTTGTCGCCGCCGGTACTCCCGCCAGAGGGATCGGTCGGCGATCCGGCTCATCAGACCCCGGGGAAGGTCGGTGAAGAGGGGAGTTACCCCGAGGAGCGTCTCTTTGCCACGAGGGGAATGCGGGTCAAGCTCGGCGGGGAGAAGCGACTCCCTGGAAGGATAGAAACCACCACGGTTTCCGTTGCGCGGATGAGCCGCTGCGCTTATGGCGATGGCCATGTTTCCCCCCAGGGCGTGGCGTAACCTTCGAGTCTGCTCGGGGCGCACGTGTGGATACTCCAGCAAGGGGAGTGCCGCCATCCTTCCCCCAGGATGCTCTGGGGAAGCGTGGATCGGAAAGTGTCTAATTGTAAAGGGGCTTACACAATCTCAGGCTGGAGCAGACTCACGTTCAAAAAGGAACAAGGAGTGGCTGTCGCTGTTCCAGAACGGGGCAGCACGTTCCACTATGGATCGTCACTGCGCCTGTCGGGAGGTTGGATCCCGTATTCCTTCAACTTCCGCCACAATGTATTCCGGCCGATGCCCAGCACATCCGCTGCCCGTGCCTGATTCCAGCCGAGTTCATCCAGGGTGCTCAGGATGTGCTCCCGTTCCACATCTTCCAATCGCGTCAACTTCGAGGCGGGCCCACCCGCCTCCCCTGCCGATCCGGTCCGAAGGACGGTGGGGGGGAAATCCCCCGGGAAGATGGTCTCCCGCGTCGCCAGCAAGACGGCACGCTCGATGGCATTTTCAAGCTGGCGGACGTTGCCGGGCCACGGATACTCCAGGAGTAGATTCATGGCCTCCTGCGACAAGGTGAGGACCGGCTTGCCCAGGCGCTTGACCGCCCCTTCCAGGAAATGGGTCGCCAGGAGCGGGATGTCCTCTCGCCGCTCGCGGAGCGGGGGCACCGGGATCGTGACCACGTTGAGCCGATACAGCAGGTCCTCCCGGAAGCGCCCCTCCTTCACCAGTTCCTCCAGGCTGCGGTGGGAGGCCGCCAGGACGCGAACATCGATCTTGATTGGGGCGTTGCTCCCCACGCGGCGGATCTCGCGCTCCTGCAGGACCCGGAGGAGCTTGATCTGGATCGCCGCGGAGGTGTCGCCGATCTCGTCCAGGAACAGGGTGCCCCGATCCGCCTCCTCGAAGAGTCCCTTCCTCGTCGCCGCGGCGCCGGTGAATGCGCCCTTGACGTGCCCGAACAGTTCGCTCTCGAGCAGGGTTTCGGGCAGGGCCCCGCAGTTGATGGCGACGAAGGGGCGGTCGGCGCGGGGACTCTCTGCGTGGATGGCCCGGGCCACCAGCTCCTTGCCGGTCCCGCTCTCCCCCTCGATGAGGATCGTCGTGTCCGTCTTGGCGACGCGGGAAATCATCTCTGCAACCCGGGCCATCTGCGGACTGCGCCCCACCAGGGTCCCGAATCCCCGCTGCTCCCGAATTTGCTGCTGCAGCAGCCGCACCTCATTGACGAGCTGGTGATGGGTCAGGGCATTCTGGACGCGGTGGAGCAGCTCGGAGGACTCGAACGGCTTGGTCACATAGTCGAAGGCCCCCAGACGCATCGCCTCCACGGCCGACTCGATCGTCCCGTGGCCGGTCAGGAGGATCACGCCCGCCTCAGGGCACAAGGCCTTGGCCTCGCGCAGGACCTCCAGGCCCGAGACCTCGGCCATCTTCAGGTCGGTGATGATGAGGCTGACCGGCTCCTCGCGGAGCTTCTCGATGGCGGCGCGGCCGTCGGCCGCCTCCAGCACCTGGTGCCCCTGACCCTTCAGGAGCATGGCCAGGGTCATCCGCACAGATGGCTCGTTATCCACTACCAGGATCGATGCCATGCCACACCCCGGGGAGATCCATCCGCCGCGACCCGGCAGCCCCACCGGAATCTCGGCAAGGCGCCACGCAGTGTCTACCACTCTACCATTACCTCGACAAGGGACCGTAAGAGCACTCACACTGAGGGGACGGTCCCCCGGGCACGGACGATCCCGCCGGCATGGCGTCCGGTGCGAGATTCTACCCGGATGCGCCACGCAAGGAAACCAGGCTTTCTGGGGAAGTTGGACAGCGTCGGGGACGGCCTGAATGGACCGGCCCGCCGGCGGCTACCCCTTCGGCTTCTTCAGGAACTGAACCAGCCCAAGGACGTCCTGCCAGACCAGCCGGCCGATCGGGCCGGAGCTGTACTGGGCGACTGCGATCCTGCGGTCGGGCCTCACCACGAATCCCGTGGCGTGCAGAATGCCGCGCCTCTCCTCGTAGAAGGCCCCGAGCAGCCCGGCCGTTTCCTTGAGTGGAAGTCCGTAGCCTACCGGGAACGTCAGCGAATGCTCCGCCACCGTCTCGGCGGCTTTTTCCCTGGGGTCCGTCGAGGCCGCCAGGACAGCGATCCCCTCCTCCCGCAACTTGTCCTTGGCCCTTTCGAAGGCAGCCAACTGCTGCTTGCAATACGGTCACCACTGCGCCCGGTAGACCAGGAAGACGCCCCAGCCGTCCCCAAAGGCATCCGGCAAGGTCACCCGACCGTGGTTCACCGTCTCCATGGCGAGGGTCGGGAACTTGTCGCCGCTGTCGAGGATGAACGAACCTTCTCTCGCCATGCTCACCTCCGGGAGTTGAAAACCGCCCTCAGTGGAAGCGGCCATCTCCAGAGTGGCGTCGTTGACGACGACAAACTATCGGGCGCGGTCCCGACCAGTGGGGAAGTATCCTCCAGGAAGGAGAGAATCTCAATGGCCCGCAAAGACGGGTGACAAGAGCGGTCGATACGTCTTGCCCACCATCCTGTCCAGATACCCCAGGAGTTCCCGGTCCAGTGCCTTCGCCATCCCCAGGTTCTCCTGGAGGTTTCTCTGCTTCCGGGGATCATGCCAGGTATTGAACAGTTGGTGCAGATCCAGCTCGCAAAATACAGCAGTTTCCATTCCCAGTTCCGGTAGAGGAAGTACCGCCGTCCGAATTACGCCCTGCCGGCCACGTGCCTGGTGAGGTATCGGTCCCTCTCCCCACCGCTGAACCATGATCTGGCCCCGCCGCAGGCATGCTCAGAGGAAGGACAAGCGCCGGGGCGGCGCCTGCGAGGGTTTGAGGCCGGCCGCTCCTTCGGTTGACACGGGGTGGCTAGTGGAATATACGGATATCCGTATATTTGATGTTTGGGAGGCCGGCCAGGGTGCGTGGGTTGCGCAGACACCTGTCACGACGCGAGTTCAGGCGCCTGGACGTGACCGCCCGGTTCTTTCGAGGGCTGGGCGACCCTACCCGCCTCAAGGTGGTGGAGCTGCTTCTGGCCGAGGGGGAGCTAAGTGTCAGCGCCCTGCTCCGCCGCCTGGGTCTCCGCCAGGGCCGATTGTCCAGCCACCTGGCCTGTCTCCGGTGGTGCGGATACGTCACCTCGGAGGTGCGCGGCCGGTTCACCTACTACCGGTTGACCGATCGCCGGGTGCGGCGAATCGTGGAGCTAGGCCACCGGGTCGCGGCCGAAAATGCGGCGCACCTCGCGTCCTGCACACGCATTGATCCGCCGCCCCGCGGCCCAACGCCACGGTCAAGGCTCCCATGAGCGGGCCCAGCGACCAGCAGCTGATGCTGGCCGTGAAGGCCGGCGACCCGACTGCCTTCGAGCAACTCTACCGGCGCTACCGCGATCGGCTGTATGCTTTTCTGGTCCGCTACACCGGCGACGCCGCCATTGCCCAAGACCTCTTTCAGGAGACTTTCCTGCGGGTGTTCCGGGACCGAGCACGGTATGAGCCCCGGGCGGCCTTTTCCACCTGGCTGTTCACCATTGCCCGGAACCTCTTCCTGGACTCTGTGAAAAAGACCAGAATTCCTCGCACATTCCCGGTGCCGGAGGCGGTCAGCCGGGCGGCCCCGGACCCAAGTCCGGGTCCCTTGGAGAGCCTGGAACAACGGGAAGCCGACGCAGTGTTGCGGCGGGCCGTCGCCTCCCTGGCGGAGGAGGAGCGGGCGATCCTGCTCCTCAGCCGGTTCGAGGGCCTGCGATATGCCCAGATCGGCGAGATCCTGGGAATCTCGGAAGGTGCGGTGAAGGTTCGCGCCCACCGGGCCCTCCAGATCCTTCGTCATACTCTCCTGCCGTAACCCCGCGTCAATAGGGGTTATTCCTGATTCACGTTCCTCTTCCTGTAACCCTTTCCCGGCCGGATCGTTTAATAGGTAGACCAGTGGAGGAGAGGCTCCCATGGATTGCCACGATGCGCAATCTCAAATGACGGCCTACCTGAGCGGCGATCTCCTCGCGGAGGATTATCGGGCTGTGGAGGCGCACGTCTCTTCTTGCTCAAGCTGCCGGGTCGAGCTGGATAGCTTCCACCAGCTTTGGGAGGCACTCGCCGCCTTCCCTGTCGGTTCGCCAGATCCGAATCTCGATCGGCGGATCCTGGCGCAGGTGTCGGCGGAACTCCTGGACGCACGGACAGTTCCGGCCGCGGCGATCCGATGGTGGGGGATTGCTGTGGCCGCCCTGGCCGCGGCGGCACTCTCCATCGGAAATTCCGTTCTCCTGCCATACGAGGTCGCCTTCCAGTGGTGCAGCCGTACCCTTCGGGCCTACGCGCTCTTCGCCGATGTCTCTGACACGAGCTTCTTCTTCGTAGTCGGGACCTTCTATGGGCTTGTCCCACTGCTGGTGGTCGGGCTGCTCTCGGGATGGCTCTTGCGGACGAGGCCGCTTATCCATGGGACCGCGGCAAGTTTGGCCTTCGCCGTCTTCGTCCTGCCGTACGTCATTATCGTGTGCAGCGCCCTGCCGGCAGTCTTCACTTTGTCCCTGATGGTTGGGATCGTCGTGGGGGCGCTGTCGGGAGGGGTCGGGGGATTCTGGGCGGGGACCCATCGCTGGCGACTCGCCCACTGAACAAGCCGTCTGCATCGAGGGAGGAGGAATCCATGCGACACCTACTGGCCCAGGTCGGTTCTCTGGGCAGCGCTTTCTTCGCTTCGGCTTGCTGAATCGGGCCCCTGCTGGCGATCAACCTGGGGATCGCCAGCCTGGGGGCGCTCGCCAGTCTGGCGGCATACCGGTCCATGTTTCTCACGGTGACATTGGTCTTCCTGGGCTATTCCTATGTGATCACCTACCGTGCGAGGTGGAGGCGAAGCGTCGAACGGCGGTGGTGGCCACCGACGGGCCAGGAAATAACGCTCTGGGCCACCACCCTTCTGGTCCTGGCCATCGCCAGCATTCCATCCCTCAACCTTGTCCCGTCCCCCTGAACGAGGAACTTCGAAGCGGATGGAGGCACGATGATCCGGCGACTATTGAATGCGACGCTCCTGGTTCTGCTTTTCCTGCCGATAGTCGTCCCGGCAGCGGAGACCACGAAGCAGGTCGTCCTCGAGGTCGATGGGATGACCTGACCAAGCTGCGGCTCGGCGGTCGCCGGCGCACTGAAGAGAGTTGACGGGGTCAAGAGGGCAGACGTCCGATGGGAGGAGGGTCAGGCTGTCGTAGAGTACGACGCCGCACGGGTGACCCCAGAGCAGCTTGTCGCAGCTATCCAAAAGATTGGCTTCCCGGCTAGCGTTATGGCCCCCCGCTAGGAGGTCGCGGCTCCTCCAAGAGAAAGGCAAGATGGCTATTCCCGCATTGATTGACACGGTGGCGCAGCGCCTAAGCAAGGCGAAGCTCTCCGCCATCGAGGATCGGGCGCGCCGGTACATCCTCCGGCACTTCGCGGTGACCGGACGCGCCCCAGGACTGGCTGGGTTGCAGCGAGAGCTCCGGCTCCCCTCGGAAGAGGACGCGGCGGCAATCCTGACCAAGCTGGATGCCGCCGATCTCATCGTCTACGAGCCGGCCACGGCCAGCATCACCGCCGCCTACCCGTTCTCAGGGACGCCGACGGGTCACGGGGTCGAGATCGGCGACCGCACGCTGCATGCGCTTTGCGCCATTGACGCCCTAGGCATTCCCTTCATGCTGGATGCCCCCGGTCTGATCCGCTCGGAATGCTTCTGGTGCCATGCGCCCGTCCGCGTCCATGTCGAAGGTGGCGTGGTTGCTGCGCATTGTTCGGCCAGCGTGGTGGCATGGTATCCCGAAAAGGATAGTTGCGGCTGCACGGCGACGTCCCGCTGCGTCCTGATCAATTTCTTCTGCACCGCAGATCACCTGGCAGCGTGGCGGGATGCCAGTCCAGGTGAGCAGGGCACCGCCTTGAGTCTCGACGAGGCCGTGGAGGCCGGACGAATGATCTTCGAGAACCTACTGCGGTGACGGGGCGATCGCGACCCGAACGGTGAGATTCCAGTCTCGTACGAGGAGAACAGCATGGCACGGCAAGTCGTCCTGTACCATCAGCCCGGTTGAGGGTCGTGCAACGCAGGGGAAGAGTTTCTTTCTCAGATGGGAATCCTGTTCGAGTCGAAGGATATCCGGGCCGACAAGCAGGCCCTGGAGGAACTTCTGAAACTCGGCTTCAGGGCCACGCCCGTCACCGTGATTGACGGGGAGGTTGTGGTGGGGTTCGACCGGGGAAAGCTCCAGCGCCTGCTAGGGATCAGCTAGGAGGAATTCTTGTGCTGTCGGCCCTTCGCGCGCTCCTGACGGAACAGTTCGGCCCGGTGGCCCCGTGGATCGAGCAGCAGAGGCGGCAGGCTCTGGAACGTGCCTACGCCTTCACGCTGCTGATGGATGGTGTAGGTCTCCCGGTCCTCCCAGGCGGGTTACGGCTGCGCCTGTTACCCCATGTAGTGCCACAGGTCTTGAACTGGAAGCGGTCGGCCGGCGGCGACGGTTGGGAATCAGACATCAAATGCGGCTGCTGACAAGGAGGCATCACAGTGCCGACGGCATTCTGTAAAGGGTGAGGGCAGGAGATCGAGATCCCGGCCGGGATCAAGAGCGGAGACGTCTTCGACTGCCCGAACTGAGCGGGTCTCTCGCTCCGGTGGAGCGAAACGCACGGTATCTGGTCGGTGACCGAGGTCAAGAAGGCGAGCTGCGCCGTGGGCGATGAAGTAGTTTTTCTCCCGGATGATATTCAACCGGGGGACATCCTTGAGTGCCACGGCGTGAAGCAGCGGGTGACCTACGAATTCGGGGCGTATGCCCTGGAAAAGGTGCAGTGATTCATGGAAGGCAAGAATCCTGGGTCCGGCGGGACATTGCTGGGTGCGGCGGGCGGCTTTGGAAGCGTGCTGTCCGCCCTAGGCGGATTGGGATGCTGTGCTGGCGCCTTGGCGCCCGCCGTAACCGCCGTCTCGGCAGCCACCCTCGGAGTATTCGATCAGACGGACGTGCAGCTTCCGTTCCTGTACTTTGCCTTGTCCCTGAGCCTGATAGGGCTGACGGTGTCGTTCCGCCGGCACCGAAGGCCGTGGCCCATCCTTCTGGCCGCTGGGGCCGCGGCGATCCTCTTGATCCCCTTCCATATCGCCCTGGATGTGACCCTCTTTCAGCAGATGTTTTCCACAGGCGTCCTTGGCCTTGTACTCGCGTCGGGCTTCGATTTTCTCTTCATCTGGCATGCCCGGCGGAAGGCATGTGGCAAGCCTGCGCGCGGCGCAACCGCGGCTGAAGGGTGCGGGAGGTAGCGATGGGCCGATACATATGGTTGATCGCTCTCGTCGTGTCGGCGGTGGTGGGCCAGGGCCCAACCCTGGCCGCTGAACGCGTGGTCCTCAAGATCGAGGGCCTGACCCGCTTCGGGTGAAGCTCCCCACCGATGGTCCGGGGGACCTTGCAATCCCTGCCTGGCGTGACTAAGGCCGAGGTCAGTCGGGAGAAGGGAGAAGCGGTTGTTGAGTACGAACCGAGTCGGGTGGCTCCCCAGAAGATGGCCACAGAGATCAAGGAGAAATGCGGGGTGAGCGTGGCGGAGATAGTCCCCCTGCTGCCGTGAAGGCGGAGGGCACGCCAGCATCGGTGGGAGGTAGGTGTGACATGAGTTCCACAAAGGAAGTCCCCGGGACCGTCGCGGATCGCTCCTGGCGCCGCGGGCTCTACCTGCTGACGGCCGCCCTAACCTGTCCCTGTCACCTCCCGATCTATCTCCTGATCCTGGGCGGGACATCCGTGGGGGCGGCCCTGCAGGACAATATCGGACTGGCCTTACTGGGATTGACGGTGATCTTCATCCTGGCCCTCACTCGAGGCTTGAGACGCCCGGGTCAGGGAAAGATCCAATCGAAGGATATGTAGTGTTTTTCGGGTAGGTCGCAAGGTTCCAATCTGCTGAGCCAATGGCGAGGGAAGGCATCATGCGTCGCGAGATACGGGTGATTCTGGCCAGCGGCGCGTCGGTGTTCGCCGGGTTCCTCCAGGCACTCTGATGACTCCTGGTGCTCTTGTCCGCCGTGGTTGGGGTGGCGGGCGGGGCGCTGGCCGCCAGGTTGACGGCCATCCAGGTCTATCTGATTCCTGCGTCGGCCCTCTTTCTCGGCCTGGGATTTTTTATGGCGTACGGGAAAGGGATCGGCGGTCGCCGGGACCGGGTGATCCTCTGGATCGCGTCCGCCGTGTCGCTCGGGTTCTGGCTGACCCCCCTCTTGTTCCCCTTTCTGGTGGGGCTGAAGGGAAAGTGAGGATTTCTTTTCGTGGAAGGCATGATACGGGCCGTTTTTTCGACCTTGGCGGCGGCCATATTGACGGCCGCTGTGATCGCTGCCTGTACCGCTGGCCAACCGCCAACCCCGACATGGCAGCCAATGGGCGGCATGTCGGCGACCACCGGAGGCGTCTCTGTGCCGCCGGTCAAAGGGTATGCAGAAGGGGAAGAGATTCTTTTTATCCACACCGAGGCGTCAGATCCCAATGTAGCGAAACTCCTGACGGACATGATGGGCTCGCCAGTTCTGGTAGTCCCATCGCTCGCCCGTGCCTCCAACGCAATGTTGGCGACCGTCTTTGTATTCACGAACGGCATCAAAGGTGGGGGGCCGATGGGTTTCCAGCCGGACGTTTTTGATCGTCCACCTGGTGACTCGGGCTACACACCACTGCGGGCACTCAACCTTGTCACCTGGAAGGACGAACGAGGCGCCCGGGAATTGAAGTCGGCCGCTGAGGTGAGGATGGCAGAGCTCAGAGGCGAACTTACAATCTCCCGTCCGGGGGTGGTTATCAACATGCCCTTTGTTACCTGGCCGGGAGGGCACCGTTAGTCAATGAGGGCAGGGCCACAGCAACTTTCCGCGCTGGACTCTGCTTTCATGGTGCAGCACATCTGCACGAAACGGGGAGAGAGGAATGGAGACGATGCGGCGCATGAGTTGGGCTTGGCTTCCCAGAAGACACACCACTCTCGGTATATCGCCGACCGTTGCCCTTTTAGGGCTTAGCATCTGGCTGAGCCCAGGTGAGGCCAGTGACCACTTCGCGCGGGCGCTCGGTCTTCTGACACCCCGGGAGCCGGTGTCGGCCCCGGACTTCACCCTTCCGACCTTGAACGGCAAGTCAGTCAGTCTCAAAGACTTCCGGGGCAAGGTCGTTTTCATGAACTTCTGGGCCACCTGGTGCATCCCATGCCAATGGGAGATGCCCGAGATGGACAAGCTCTATCAGACCTTCAAGGACCGCGGCTTTGTGGTTCTCGCCATCTCGCTCGACCAGGGGCCACCGAAGGCGGTTGAGGATTTCGTGAAAGCCCGCAAGCTGTCGTATCCAGTGCTTTTGGACTCCCAAGCAGAGGCTGCCCGGCTGTACGGGCTTCGAGGCGTGCCAGGCACGTATCTGATCGGCCCGGATGGCCTGCTGCGCTACGCGGTGTTTGGACCGAAGGAGTGGTTCGGCGAGGAGGCAAAGGAACTGATCGCCAGCCTGCTGCCAGCGCCGAAGAAGGGCGGGGGGAAGACAAAGTGAAGCGCGTGGCTTCCGGTATGGGAGCTCTCCTGGGTGCTTTCGGGATGTCCCTGTGTTGCCTTGCTCCCTTGGTGTTTCCCGTAGTCTTCCCCCTCCTCGGCCTGAGCGTCTTCAGCAGCCTGTGGTTGCTACGGACCGTCGTACCCTACCGGCCCTGGTTCTTCCTGGCCACGATCGTTTTCTTGGGTGTGGGTTTCTACATGAACTACCGACCGGGGGCTCCCAGTGGGAGAATTAACCGGGCGGTCCTGTGGGCCTCGACCGCCCTGGTAGTCGCGTCAGTCGGCTACTCGGCCTCCATCGAGGGCCAATACTTCTTTCTCAGCCTGGTGCCCTTCAGGTAATGATCACCCGCCGCTTATCAATGGTGCGGGGGGGATTCAAAGACCGAACATCCGAGAAAGGGAGGTTTCCGCTATGTTTCAGCGGTTGTTGCGGTGGATCAACCGCCGATGCCCCGTTTGCCGTGTACGAATTGAGGGCGAGGGAGTACGCCAGGGCTTCCGGATGTTCTGCTCCCTGACTCACTTGAAAGAGTACGTCCAGCAGCAGGAGATCAAGAGGCAGGAGCTTCAACGAGTGTGGAGGAACCGGGGCGGCGGCTGCTGTTGACCTGCGAATGGCTCCGCTCGGGATAAAACCATTCCTGCTTACTGGTCGGCCATCGAACGGTCCATCACCGGGATTATGTGACCGTGTGACCGGATCCTAGGACGATTCTTCGGGCCCGGCGCGAGGATTGAGGCCCTGAGCATGAGTATGGTCGGGAAGATCGACAAGCTGGGTATGCTCGGGACGGTGGGCAGCACCTTCTTGAACCTCGGCTGCTGTGCCCAGCTCCTTGGACCTGTGGCAGTCCTCTTGGTAGGGGGGTTCGACTGGGTCCCCGTCGCATGGCGGCTTCCCCTGCTCTATGGGTCCCTGACTGTGGGCTTCCTCAGCTTCACCCTCGGCTGGAGGCGGCACCGGCGGCCGGCTCCACTCCTGCTCTTCATCCCTGGGGCGGCCGCGCTCCTCTACCCCCTCCACGAATCCCTAGACGTTTCCGTGTTCCAAGTCCTTATCTGGCTGGGGCTGGGCCTGCTCCTGGCAGCGGCCGCGTGGGACTTGTGGCTGGCCTTCCGGTGTGGTGCCTGTCAGGTACCAACTTCACGCTCGGAGGTCTCCAAGTGACGGCCCCAGGGCCAAGTCGCCCGAGCAATAGGATGAGTCGCCGGACCGTCGTGCTGGGACTCATCGTTATGGCGGGCGCTTTTCCAGGTATCGTTCGGATGTTGCGAGGCATGGCCGCGTCGCGTGACGCCATTGATGATGAAGCTTCGGGCGATGGCCCGTGGGCACAGGTCACCCTTCGCGTCGAGGGGATGTACTGACCCGGCGGCTGACCCCCGCGGGTCAGGCGGGCCCTGGAGGGGCTCCCGGGCGTCAAGAAGGCCGAGGTCAGCTTTTTGAAGGCTTCGGCAACCGTGACCTACTCGCCCGAAAAGGTTACCGTCGAACAGATGGTGACGGCCTTGAAGCGCGCTGGGTACGTGGCCACTTTACTGGCTGAACGCTGACAGCGTCGCATGACAAGAGGGGAAGATTCATGGGCCACAGGCAGAGAGCCGTGAGATTCGTCGAGGGGCTTGCCGTCTTGGTCCTCCTGCTCATGGGAGAAACAGCGGTCGGTCAGGGTCCTGCTCTTGAAACCGTCGTGTTTGTGGACGCTTCCAAAGAGGAGCCTGCGTGCTGTCCCATTCCTTCCGCTCCCGTGGAAGTCGTGGCGGAGGCCGCGGTCAGAGACCTCCCGGGAATCCTCAGGATCTCAGTTGACCCGGACACCGGGCGACTCACCATCAGCTTCGATCCAGCGCGCGTCAGCCGGGCCAAGATCATGGCGGCCCTCGCCTGGTACAACTTCACGCCGCTTGAGGAGAGGAGGTAAAGCATTATGTCCGAAACCGTCACCCTGAAGGTCGGCAACATCACCTGCATGAGCTGCGTGGAGCACATTGCCGAGGCTGCCAAGCGGGTGGGGGCTCAGAAGGTAAGCGGGAACGTCACCCAGCGGACGGTGAAAGTCGTCTATCAGCCTGACCAGGTCAGTCTCACGGCGATCACCCAGGCCATCGAGGCCGCCGGCTACCGGGTGGAGTCAACCGTCTAGGAGGAAGAGCATGGCGCGAAATGAGTTCGATCTGGTTGTCATCGGTGCTGGGATGGCCGGATTTGCCGCCATCCAAAAGGCTGCGGTCATGGGCGCCCGCGCCGCCATTGTCGAGAAGGGGCAACTCGGCGGGACCTGAGTGAACAAGGGGTGCATCCCCACCAAGGCCTTGTTGAGGTCTGCGGAGATCATGAGGTACCTGAAGCGGGCCGAGGAGTTCGGTCTCTCCGCCAAAGAGGTCGGCTTCGACATGGCCCGCATCATCGCCCGCAAGGATGCGGTGGTCAATCGCTCGGTGGAGAATGATGCCTTCCGCCGTATGCTGAAAGAGAACGGCATTCCCCTGCTGGAGGCCAAGGCGACCTTCCGCTCACCCCATGAGCTTCAGGTAAGCGGTCAGGTCATCAGGGCCGAGCGCCTGATCCTGGGGACTGGTTCCGTTCCGGCGGTTCCACCCGTCCCTGGCCTACGGGAGACTGGCTTCATCACCTCCGACGAGGCTTTGGATCTTACGACTCTGCCCGAATCTATCCTCATTGTCGGGGCTGGGGCCGTGGGGCTTGAGTTCGCCGAGTTCTATGCCCCCTTTGGCGCGCGAGTCACCGTCATCGAGATGCTGGACCGGGTTCTCCCGCAGGAGGACGAGGAGATTTCCGGAGCCCTCCAGACCTACCTGGAGGAGGAAGGGATCGAGGTGCACACCCGGACCAAGCTGGTTCGAGTCAGCCGCGACGGCAAAGAGAAGGTGGCGCTTGCGGAGACATCCGAAGGGACGAAGACCTTCCGCGCCAGGGAGATCCTGGTGGCTACGGGAAGGCGGCCCATCACCCAGGGATTCGGGCTGGAGAAATCCGGTGTCGAGATCGGCCACGGTGGCGTAATCGCCGTGGACAGCGAGCTTCGCACTTCTCAGGAGCACATCTTCGCCGCCGGGGACGTGGCCGGCGGGTACCTGTTTACCCACAAGGCCGTCTACGAGGGCGAGATCGCAGTGAACAATGCCCTCTCCTCCGTGGCCCAGGAAGTGGACTACACCGCCGTCCCCCGCGTCACCTTTACGGAGCCCCAGGTTGGGAGCGTCGGACTCACGGAGGCGCAGGCCAGGGAGCACGGCCATCAGGTAAGGATCGGGAAAGCGTATCTCAAGCACATGGGGAAGGGTCAGGCCATCGGGGAAACCCAGGGCTTCGTCAAGCTGGTGGTGGACGACAAATCCGGCAAGCTTCTCGGATGGCACGTCGTGAGCCATCTGGCCAACGAGATCATCATGGAGGGCGTGGTGGCGATTATGGCCGGCCTGACCATCATGGACCTTTCGGCCGCCATCCACCCTCACCCGACCATTCCCGAGATGGTGAAGGCCGCCGCGAAGGGCCTCGTGGAAGGGCCGGGAAGGCTCTCCTGCTGCTAAGGGAGAACGAGTCGCGATCATGACTTGTCGTGAATGGCTGGACGGCTGGCGAGGGTGGTTCCGGGGTTTCTTTTACGGCATGCTCCTACACGACATGATCGTCACCCTCCGAAAGCAGCGGGGTGATATGGAGCACCTGTTCGCCCTGATGGTCTTCGGCGATATCGTGGGCGTCCCGGTGATCCCCCCGTACTACACGCTCCGGCTGCTGCCTTACACGGTCCCACTCATCCACGGCTGGAAGCGGCGGATGCTCCGGGAGAAGGACTTGACGGACCTGGCGGGCGCGGGCTAGGCGCCCCCTCTGTCTGGTGAACTGTTGCTCGTCGAGTCGGGAGACACCGGTGCATGACCATGCATGGGTTCCGGTTTCTCTGGCCCTGGTCGGCTGCCTCCTGGACTACGCCTGGGAGCCTGGAGGCGACGGCGCACGGCGCGATTTGGCTCCACTTGCCAGAGGAATCGCTTGACCCGGGCCGACACCATCCTCGCGCGATCCGCGCTGGGGCAGGAGGCAGGAATGAAGCGAGCGATTCATCGAAAGAAGAGGTTAAATCTCCGCTGGGTCGTCGGCTTGGTTTTGATTATTGTCGTCCCCATAGCGCTAGTTGTACTAGTGGCCTATGTCGTCGAGGTGCCGCCCGGCGATGCGGCCGTCGGCAAGCCCCTCCCGGATTTCTCCGTGCCGCAGTTCCCCCAGGGGACCCTGACCTTTTCGCAGTTCCGGGGCCGGCCGGTGGTGATCAATTACCTCGCCGCATGGTGCGGCCCATGCTGGCAGGAACTCCCCTATTTCCAGAATGAATGGATGAAGCACCGCGACAAGGGCCTGGTGGTCATCGGGATCAGCCTCCAGGACTCGCCCAAGACTGTGGAGTACATGGTGTCGAGGATCGGCCTCGACTTTCCTATTGGGATGGATGAGACGGGGGTGGTGGCCAGCCGGGTCTTCCGGATCATGGGCATGCCCACCACCTACTTCATTGATCGGAAGGGCGTGGTCCAGGGGGTATGGCGCGGACCCATCCATCCCAAGTCGTTGCGCCAGCAGATCGAGAAAATCCTGTGAGGATCCTCGTATGACGATCGAGCGGAAACGAGGTCTGCTCTCCTTCGCGGCCATTGCAGGTTTCGGAGCGACCACCAAGCCTTGGGGTTACACATGAAGCGCTGGCTGATCTCGGAGAAGTTGGCCGCAGTCTGGGAATGACTGGCCGTGGCCGCAAGGGGGGAGCGATCCCAATGGCCGAGGGGAAGGTATTAAAGGGCGCCCACGGGGCTGAGATCCCGGATTTGAACGCAACGCTGTGGGCGCGGCGGGACATCTTCTCACTCGCCGGATGGGCAGGCTTTGCGGGGGTGATCGGGGCATCCCTCCTTGCATTTAGCCGCTTCATGTTCCCCCGGGTGTTGTTCGAGCCCCCGGCGGTCTTCCTGGCGGACAGGCCCGAGAACTTCGTTCCTGGGGTGGTGGACGAGCGGTGGAAGAAAAGCCAGCGGGTCTGGATTGTGCGGAAGGAGGACGGCAGCTTTTACGCCCTGCTAGCCATTTGCACCCACCTGGGCTGCACGCCCAACTGGTTCGCCGCAGAGAACAAGTTCAAGTGTCCCTGTCACGGCAGCGGCTTCAAGCGGGATGGGACGAACTTTGAGGGGCCGGCGCCGCGGCCCCTGGATCGCATCAAGATTGGCCTCACCCCCGAGGGCATCTTGCAGGTGGACAAGGGCGCCACCTTCCGCATGCTACCGGGGCCCGCTGAAGGGCAGCATCCCCAAAGCGTTCTCAGGGTCTGAGTCTCCGTGATGGAGATTCCGGCGAGGAGAAAACCCGATCAGGCTCCGACTTCTCCGGATCGGGCGAATTGCAGGTCATGGTGCAGGGCGAGATGAAGCTGCGATCTTTCCTCCGCGTGGCCCTCAGCCTCGCGGTCGTCGGCGCCGTCGGGGGCCTGTTTGTGGACCAGCTCGCTGGGCGGGCCGCGGAGCCCGCGATTCCGTTTGACCGCTGGTACGGGGATTGGAGGAAGGTCGCGCTGGCCACCGGTCTCTTCGCGCTCTTCCTCTTCGCGTTCGCCCGTCCGCTCCGGCGGCGGGAGTGGCGGCAGGCGGGTCTGTACTCGGCATTCCTGATTTCCCTTTTCACGGAGATGTTCGGTATCCCCCTGACAATATACCTTTTGTCTTCGTCCCTCGGCCTGCCAGTTCAGGGCTTCGGGCTTCAAGAAAGCCACCTCTGGGCCTACCTCTTGTCGCGGCTCGGCGTGATTCCGTTGGCTTACGGCGTTTGGCTTGTCATGGTGGTTAGCGCGGGCCTGATCGCCTTCGGGGTCTGCCTGGTCGCCCTGGCCTGGCGTCATGTCTATGGCGCGCGGAACGAGCTGGCCACGAATGGGATCTATGGACTTGTTCGCCATCCACAGTACTTGGGACTGATGCTCAGTATCCTGGGCTTTCTCGTTATGTGGCCGACCTTGCCCACTGTTCTGATGGCCCCGATCCTGAGCGCGATGTACCTGCGCCTGGGCCGCCGGGAAGACATCGAGTTGGAGGTGCAGTTCGGCCCAGCCTTTCGGGCATACCGCGAGCGGGTGCCGGCCTTCCTTCCCTGGCCTCGGTTGCGCCCGCCCCTTCAGAAAGCGGCACGGAGCCCGTAATGGGAAGATCGCTGGCCGTCCTGCTCGTGGCCCTGCTGAGTGCAACCTTGCTCAGTATGGCCATCCACTCCCTGCACCATTTGGGCGAGCTGTACGCTGACCGGGAATGTCCCATCTGCGCAATCACCGGGCATCTTACCCTCGCCCTCGGAACCCCGCCAGGCGGCGAACCTCTTGCCCCTGCCGTCCCCCTGGGCTTGCCAGGTGAGCCCCTCGCCAAGCCCGCGGTCTGCATTTCCGAAAACGCCTGCCGGGCCCCACCTTCGCTACCAACCTAGCTTTCCGTCGAAGATTCGCGGACGTTGGCTCGTCCCCTTTGGCCATAGCCTCTCAGGGGAGCGCAAGATTGATGTACACGCTTGCCGCTCGGTCACCCAAAGAATCCGGTTGCCTGAAGGGGCGTCCTGGCCCATCGCTTCCGTTGGCATCCTTCGAGGGGACATTGGGGCCGAGGGAAAGGGTCAACCCGGAGAAGCACGGACAGAACCATGGCTAAGTTGCATGCGCCTGAGGACGTTGAATGTCAGACAGAACCTGGCTTCCTGAAGCGCCAGAGAGGACAAGATAATGGCAAAGTGGCTCAAGCAAATTCCTGCCTGACCCTGCAGCGCTCTGGCCTTTCTCGTTGGGAAAGGGATCGTTGCCGCAGGCAGAGGCGTTTTCCGGCTCTTCACTTGGACCCGTGGTGTGCAGTCCATGGCGCCCGATGGGCTTCCGCCCAACAGAGAGGGTGAACCTGCGCCGAGAGGCAAAACCGATGGTGCCAGCCCGCTAGGACTTGGACCGGGCTGCTACTAGGGGGGGTGATTCGGATGGAGGTGCTTATCGCCCTGCTCCTGTGCTGTGGTCTCCCGCTGCTGTTGGCCCTCTTCTTCCCCAAGGGTCGGTAGCACGGCAAAGAGACCGAATGGCGATCTTTCGTTCCTCTGACTCGTTTTGAGCCTGCAGGCAGTGGGGACGACAAGGCGTTGGGCCGGCGGCTGTTGCCTATTGCCTGGCGGCAAAGCCGCGACCATATGCCATGTCCCAAGGGTAGACGGGTGTCTTCGCGGCGCGCAGAGCGGGAGGTGAGGCGGCAGGCGCGAGAGCAAGAGGTCCGTCGTCAGAGGCAGCGGGCCCGCATCCGCTGGTGGGCTTGGCGGGCAGCCGTCGGCGTGGGAATCCTTGCAGGCCTGGTCGCTGCCGGATACTGGGCGGTGGCTCGCCCGCAACGGAGCGGGGCGCGTGTAGGGGATCACTGGCATGCCAGGTACGAGGTCGTCATTTGCGGGACCCGGAGACCCCACCTCCCCACCACCCCTGGGGGGGTGCATACGCATGGAGATGGGGTCATCCACGTCCATCCCGAGACGGCGGGGCAGGCTGGCACCAACGCCAACCTGGGGGAGTTCTTCCGCACCGCGGGCTCCCGCTTCTTCCCCTCGTCCTTCACTCCGACCTCGATCCAATTGCCGGGGGATCGGCCCTATAAGAATGGGGACCCTTGTCCGGATGGCCGCCCGGGGACCCTGCGCCTGCTTGTCAACGGCCGGTCCGAACCGACGATGGACCGCTATGTGATCCAGGATGGCGATGTCATCCGGGTGGAGTTCGGGTCCGAATAGAATGCGTGCGGGGAGTGTGCTCGCCAGCATCGTAGGGGCTGTGGCCATTGCGAGCATCGGCGGCCAGGCGTGGGCACACAAGCCGATCGCGCCCATCCCTCCCGTCCTGGCTGAGGTCCGCGAGGCGCTCAATCTCCTGGCCCACGGAGAGATAGAGCAGGCGCTAAGCCTTGCCCGAGGCCGGCAGATCAGCTCCCCGAGCTCAGGCCATGCGTCAGCCTCCCCCCTGGAGGGCGAGGCCGTCCGGCTCGACCGTCTCTTCGGCTCCCAAGTCAACCTTGGGCTCTCCCGGGCTATTGGCGTCCGCGATGCAAAAGCCATGCGCCACGTCCTCCGAACCATCGTCCTGCTACGCATTCTGGAGAGCCTGAAGGCGGCGGAGACCAAGATGGCGACCGGCGAATGGGCCGTTCCCATCGCCGACGCCCGCAACTACTTCAGCCTTGTGTTTGAACCGATTCTGGAGGAGATGGACCCGCTGCTTCACCGGGAGCTGGAGCGAGCCATCGACCGGCTGGTGGAGCATGCGAGTGGTGTCCGATTCGACGCCTTCCGGACCGAGCGGGGGGCGTTCCTGCGGAGGCTGGCCGATGCCTTCGACCTACCGCTGCCGACCCGCTAAGGCGGTGGCCATCGTGCTGTTGGGCGCGGCTATCCTGGTGCTTCCTCAGCGCGCTGCAGGCCATGCTTACCTCCTGCGGACCCATCCTCCGGCCAACGCCCTCCTGGGGGCCGCGCCCCCGAAACTAACCGTTCAGTTCGACTCGCCCGTGGTGCGCGCCCACAGTACCCTGCTCCTGCGCGACGCCAGCGGGGCGACTGTAGGCGGGCCTGGAGGCGTCGCTCCTGACGACGCCAGACGACTGGAGCTTGCCCCGCCACGGCTGCGCCCGGGTCGGTATGTGCTGGTCTGGCGCGTGCTCTCGCCAATCGACGGGCACATCTTCCGGGGCGCCGTGGCCTTCCGCATCGGCCAGGGGGCAGCAGGCGGCAGGGAGGATGTCCCCGCCGAAGCCGCTCTGCTTCCTCCCCGTGGGGGATGGGAGGGTGCGCGGGGGACGGTCGGCGTCGCGCTGCGCTGGCTGGTGCTCGGTGGCCTCGCGCTGGCACTCGGGGGATTCGTACTGGCCTGGGCCGCTGCCCCGGCATTCGCCCGCCCGGAAGAGAAACTGCGTGTCGTGGTCACCGCTTGGCGGATGCGCCTGGCCAGGATCACGGCGATGGCGGCTGGCACGGTGGCGGCAGCGACCGTGCTGGAGATCGTCCTGGAGGCTGCCGCCCTGGCTGAACGCCCCCCATGGGACCTGGTGCAGCAGCCGCGCCTTCTGCTGGATGTCCTCCTGACCCTGCGGGGCGCCATGCTTCTGGGTACGATCCTCCTGGCGACGCTCTCGGCTACCTCGGCCCGGCGCTGGGGGCGGCGAGAGAGCACCACCCTGGAGCCGCCCGGCCTTGCCTCCTTAGGCGCCATCTGTCTGGTCAGCTTCCTCGCAGCCACCGGTCACGCTGGGAGCGTGCCTTGGGGGGCAGGTCTTCCGGCCGTGATCAATGGGGTGCATCTCGCGGCCGCCTCCATATGGATCGGTGGACTCACCCATCTCGCCTTCTGGTTGCCGGTCATTGCGCGCGCCATGCCAGACCAGGATGGGGCAGAGCTGCGCCTCACCATCCTCCGACGTTTCTCGCCCCTCGCGCTGGGTTCCGCCATCGCCCTCGGCGTCAGCGGGATTCTGAACGCCATCGCCCAGGTGGCCTCACCCGAGCTTCTGTGGGAGAGCCCCTATGGCAAGATCCTCCTCACCAAGGTCTTCTTGGCTGGACTCCTGGCCGCCCTGGGGGCGGCGAATTTCTTTGCCGTCCGCCACGCGGCCGAGGTGGTGCTGGTGGCCAAAGAGGCGTGGGCCTGGGCGAGCCGGAAGCTTGCGCGGACGGGAAAGGTGGTCGAGGCCGAGGTCGTAGTGGGGGCAATGGTCCTTTTGGCCGCGGCGATCCTCGCCGTCCTTCCCCCGCCACGCGTGGCGGTGCCGGCGGCTGCCCGCGTTACGCCCGTGGCCGCCGCTTCTGTCGCGCCTCCCGAGCTGCGGCTGATTATCCCGGCGGGTCTGACGCTCGGCCAACGTGTTGGGGGGGACGTGGTCACGCTTACGTTAACCCCCCCGGGGGCGGCGGGGGAGGACGGCCAGGCACTGGTGAGTTTCGCCGAGGCGAGCGGGACCCCGCGAAGGGACGTACTGCGCGTCACCATCCGCCCGACGCTGCTGGATCCCGAAACGGCCGCTGACCCCGTGCTGGCGCAACCGGCCGGCGAGGGGCGATTCTGGGCACCATGGCCACTCGGCACAGACGGGCAATGGCGGGTCGAGGTGTTTTACCGGCGCCGCGGGGCCGAGTATGCCCGGGCAGCGTTCAGCGTGCAGCAGGCGGGTGGGACGGGGGTGGCCCAGGGTCCCGAGGCCCTGAAGTTTGAACTGAACCCAATCCCGAACCCGCTCCGCGTCGGGCCGGGCCAGTTGTGGATAAGGGTGCAGACAACCGATGGGAAGCCCGCCGCAGCGCGAAAGCTGGGGGTCCTGATCGTGCCACCGGTGGGCGCGAGCCCTGTCGGCTTCCTCGAAGCTGTGCCCAAGGCAGATGGGTTGTTTATGGCGCGAACAGACTTTCCCGTCCGGGGCTGGTGGACCATTGCTGTGGATGGAATCGGCAATGAGGTCCGCACGATGATGAATTACCGGGCGGAGGTGCTGCCACCGCTGGAGCGCGACGCGGCAGGCAACGAGGTATACCGGCTTTCAGGTCGGGTCGTCGAGGTTGCCCTTCCCCCGTCCCGCCACCATGCCTCGCGGCCGGTCGTCGTCCTCGACCACGAAGCTGTGCGCGGCCTCATGGACGCCCACACCATGCCTTTCTTGGCAGCCTCGGCGGAGGTCATTAAGGACTTCCGACCGGGCGAGCGGGTCCGGGTGGCGCTTACGAGCACTCTTGAAGCCCTTCTAGTTACAGAATTGGTACGCATTGGGCCATGAGCCTCCGGGGTGGCCGATGAGGTACTCCTCCGGGGCGAGTGGACGCCAAGTGCTGCGGAACCCAAATACGCTGACACCCATTTCTGGTCCATCTCCCTGGACGGGAGAGGGCACCCAGGGGGGACCCGGTGAGGGTGCAAGGGGGGGGTGCCATGCAGACCCTTCCCCTCACCCGAACCCTCTCCCACAATGGCGAGAGGGAATCGAAACATTGCCTCCAGAAAATACGTCACCGTATTTCTGGCCAGAAGGACTAAGCCACCAGCGAGAATACGGAATGGCGTGCCGTAAGCGAGAGATGCGTGGGCGAAGGCTGGTCTGGACCGGCATGGTAGTATTGGGTGGGGGGATTCTGGCAGCCACCTGGTTCCTGGGGCGGGCGATGTTGGGAGCCCACGCAGAACGAGGACAAGCGTTGTACACGTTTTATTGCGCCGCCTGCCATGGGCCCGAGGGGCAGGGGCGGATCCGGGGCAATGCCCCCCAGCTCAGCAATCCGGACTTCCTGGCCCTGGCCTCCGATGAATTTCTTCGTGTCACAATTTCTCGCGGCCGTCGTGGGACGGAGATGCGCGGGTGGGCGCGAGAGGTGGGCGGCCCCCTGAATCCTGCCGATATAAAGGACATCGTAGCTTTCCTACGAACCTGGCAACGCGAAGTCCCAAGACCTCCAACACCACCAGTCGGGCGAGGAGATCCAACCCGGGGTCGGAGGCTCTACGAGGCGGCATGTGCCACCTGCCATGGTCGGGAGGGGCAGGGGGAGCTGGCGAGAGGGACCGCCCTGAATAGTCCAGATCTGCTTGCGACGGCGGATGACGTGTTTCTGTGGGCGACCATCGCTTACGGGCGCTGGGGGACACCCATGCTCCCCTTCCTGCGCGGGCGGGGCGCTGTGGGGCAACTCAGCGAAGAGGAAATCAGTGACCTCGTGGCCTATCTGCGGAGCTGGCAGAACACACAATGAGGGAGGAGCCCATGTCGGGGAGCGGGTGTTGAGGGGCATGGATTCGATCGCGAGGGCAATTCTCGGCTCGTGGAACTGGCGGCCATACGTCCAGCTCCGTGTTAGTTCTTTTGGGACTGCCTATTCGATCGGCGGGCTTGCCCGGGCGGCCGTCATGGCAGCCCTGGCAGCCGTGGCGATGACCCAGGATGCCCCGACGGCGGAGGCGCCGGGTGTCACCCTGCGATACTTCGGGCACGCGTTCTTCCTCGTTACCTCGGCAGAGGGGGTGCGGGTCGCCATGGATCCCTTCGGGAAGATCGGCTATCCGATGCCGGAGGTTGAAGCGGACATCGTCACCATCAGCCACGAGGCATACGACCACAACAACGCCGCCCTCATCACGGGGAAGCCCGAGGTTCTGCGCGGCCTGGAGCCGGGAGGCCGCACGTGGACCCGGGTGGAGTTCCGACGGAAGGACGTACAGATCGCCACGCTCCCCGCCTATCACGACAAGGTCCAGGGCAAAGAGCGTGGCCTCAACAGCATCTTCGTCGTGGAGGCCAGCGGGGTGCGGATCGCGCATCTGAGCGACATCGGCGACATGCCGCCGGAGGAGACGATACGGACCCTCGGCCGGGTGGACGTGCTGCTTGTGCCGGTGGGGGGTGGGCACGGCATCGAGGCGGCCGAAGCGACCAAAATAGTGGATCGGCTAAAGCCTGCCGTTGCGGTCCCGATCCACTATAAGACTGCTGCCACGGCTTGGTCGGCCCTACCGGACGAGCGGCCTTTCCTGGATGGCAAGCCCAGGGTCAAGCGCGTGGGAAACTCGGTGCGCCTGGACCGCGCGACCCTCCCGGCACAGACCGAGATCTGGGTGATGGACTACCGGTAGGGTGGGCGCAGGAACTCTTCCCGGGGGCACTCCCCCCACGATTTCGATACCGAGGCACTCGTGAAGCTGGGAGGGTGCCGGAAGAAAGGCATGCGATGCTTCTGACCAGGGTAGGCATGGAACGCCATCCGTGAAAAAGGGGCCACGTCGTGCTGGCGTCCGCTCGACCTCTTCCCGTCGGATGCGCACTTCTCTCTCCGACCCGCCAGCGGTGGCTGTACCCCTTCATGTTCGAGTCGACCCGGTCCGGGCCTCCCACAAGCGGGTTCGGAATGTTGCCGTATTGTTCGCAGACATCCAGGGTTGCACCCGCCTTTGTGAGGATCTTTCCCCGAGGGAAATGAATCGCGTTATCGAACGATACTTCTCCTGCTTCTTGGATGTCGTCCGGGACAAGGGCGGCGAGATAACCGAGATCCTCGGGGATGGGTTGCTCGCGCTCTTCGAGGGATCCAATCCCAGGGAAAACGCGGTGCGAGCCGTCTCCACCGCTCTTGAGATCCAGCGCGCCGCCGCCGAGCTGAACGCAACCGAGGGCCGGCGGCATGATCCGATCGTGGTGCACATAGGGATCAATGCCGGCCCGGCCCTGGTCGGGATGACACGCCTGCGGGGGCGGATGGGCGAGCGGGGGTTTTACTCGGTCACCGGGTCGGTTACCAATATTGCGGCGCGGCTCTGCGCGTTGGCCACCCGGGGCCAAATCCTGGTCAGCGTAACGATGGCAGAGTACCTCCGGGGGACCTACAAGCTCCGGGCCTTAGGGCCCCGTGTGTTGAAGAATGTGAGTGGACGGGTCGAGGTGTTCGAAGTTCTTCCCAACGAAGGCGGCTCGGAATTGCCCTTGCCGAGCGCACGGACGCGGACCGATGGCTGATCGAGCGCACGTGACAATTCCTGAGCGCCTCGACAGATTACCCTTTGGTGTCTTCCATCTGGCCCTGACCGCCGCTCCGGTGGCCGGGCTGGTACTTGGATCGGGCGCGCCACTCTTTGTGCACCAGCTCGTCTTCGGTGTTCCGTTGCTCCTTGCCGCCCTGATCATGGCGGTCCTGGGGATTGAAACCCGACAACGGCGTCTGGAGGAGATCGCTGGACCTGAGCCTTGATGGGGGATAAGCTCTGTGTTTGAGAGCCACAGTCGTCTGTTATGAGTGAGGCTGTTATCTTCACTGCAGGTGGGAAGGGGGCTGACGCATGCTGGAGCAGGTTCAGGTGACACTGGATGTGCATGGGATGACGTGCGACGGTTGCGCCCGGCACGTGGAGAGCGCGCTGAAGGCAGTCACGGGGGTCACGGAGGCGAGGGTGCCGACGTGGCAGGCCGGACGGGCCACGGTGATCGCGGATACGGGGGTCGCCGATGACACCCTGACCGGGGCCGTAGAGGCTGTGGGCTACCGGGCTCGCGTGCGGGAACGGCAAGCGCTTCGGGAAGGGCAGAGGTTCCCATCCAGCGGTGAGCAATACGACCTCATGGTGATTGGCGGTGGCTCTGCCGGATTCGCGGCGGCCATCAAGGGGGCGGAACTCGGGGCGAAGGTCGCGCTTGTGGAGGCCGGGACCATCGGTGGTACCTGCGTCAATATTGGCTGCGTCCCATCCAAAACCCTGATCAAGGCGGCCGAGCTGTGTTACCGGTCGGCCTACCCGAAGTTCGAGGGGCTGACAGCCTGCCCGCCGCCCTCAGACTGGCAACGGGTCATACACCAGAAGGACGACCTGGTTGCGGCGCTCCGCCAGGGCAAGTACGTGGACGTGGTGAGCGTCTACCCGAACATCGCGCTGCTCCGGGGGCGCGCCAGGCTCACGGGGGGTCGTAGCGTCCGAGTGAACGGCACAGCCTACTCGCCCGGAAAGATCATCCTGGCCACCGGTGCCCACCCCTGGGCACCGCCAATCCCCGGGCTGGCCGAGGCCGGCTACCTGGATAGCACGGATGCGCTGAGTCTGCCCTCCCTTCCTGCCTCCCTGATCGTCATCGGGGCCGGGGCGATCGGCCTGGAGCTGGGGCAACTCTTTTCCCGCTTCGGTGTTCGGGTGATGATCCTGGAAAGTGGCCCGCACGTGGCCGGCGGCGAGGAGCCGGAGATCGGGCAGGCGCTCACTCAATACCTGGCCGAAGAGAAGGTCCGGCTTTGCACGAACACCCGCATCACCAGGATCGAGCGCGCCGGTGGCCACTACGGGGTTCGGGCACAGATTGATGGTCAGCCGGAAACCTGTGCCGCCGAGCAACTGATGATCGCCACAGGACGGCGGCCCAACACCGCGGACCTCGGGCTGGATGCGGCCGGCATCGCCATGGGGCCACGGGGCGAGGTTGTGGTAGACGAGCACCTGCGGACCGCAAACCCGGACGTGTATGCGGCGGGAGACGTGATCGGGGAACCGGCCTACGTGTACGTCGCGGCGTATGCCGGTGGGCTGGCGGCCGAGAACGCGCTGACGGGGGCGGGCCGGCTCTACGACCTCACCGCCCTGCCGCACGTCATTTTCACCGACCCGCAGGTGGCGAGCGCCGGCTGGACCGAGGCCAAGGCCCGGGCGGAGGGCAAGCAAGTGAGGACTACGGTCCTCCCCCTCACGGCGGTGCCCCGGGCGCTGGCGGCCCGCGACACCCGCGGGCTGATCAAACTCGTGGCCGAGGAGGGGACGGGGAAGCTGCTGGGCGCCCATGTCCTGGCTGACCAGGCCGGAGAGGTGATCCAGGCCGCCACCCTCGCAGTGAAGTTCGGTCTCCGGGTGCAGGACCTGGTCGAATCCTTCCACCCGTACCTCACCATGGTGGAGGGCCTCAAGCTCGCTGCCTTAACATTTGAAAAAGACGTGACGAAGCTCTCGTGCTGCGCCGCTTAGCAGAGCGGGAGAGCTAGGTGGAAGACCGTGAGCGAGCGCGCTGACCCTGATCCCCGGATTTCGGGCCTGGAAGCCTGCCTGGTAGAACTGGGGAACATCGAGGCCATCCTGGACAGCGTGGCCGACGGCATCCTCACGGTGGATGAACAACTCCGCATTACGCACTTCAACCGGGCAGCCGAGACCATCACGGGCTACCCGGGACCAGAGGCCGTGGGCCAACCCTGCCTGGAGGTCTTCCGGCAGATCCTGGCGGGCGAGCGCTGTGCCGTCTGCGCAGCCTGGGAAGAGAAGGAGTACCTGCGGAGGGTCGAACGGGTCATTCTCCGGAAGGATGGTACCCACCGCTCGGTCAGGGTGACTGTTACCCCGCTCACCGCCGGAGGGCAGCGGACGGGCATCGTCGTCACCCTCCATGACCTCCAGCCCCTCCGGGACCTCAAGGAGCAGGTCCGTCAGCGCTATGGTCTTCACAACCTTGTCGGGAAATCCCACCGGATGCAGGCCGTCTACCGGCTCATCGAGCAGGTGGCCGACTCGAACGCCTCCGTGCTCATCGAGGGGGAGAGCGGGACGGGGAAGGAACTGGTGGCCCACGCCATTCACTACCGGAGCCGTCGGGCCGATAAGCCCTTCGTGGCCGTGAGTTGCGCCGCCCTGCCCGAGACCCTGCTGGAGAGCGAGCTTTTCGGCCACGTGAAGGGGGCCTTTACGGGTGCCACGGCCAACAAGGTGGGGCGCTTCGAGGCGGCGAACGGTGGCACTATTTTCCTGGATGAGATCGGGGATATCAGCCCGCTCATCCAGCTCAAGCTGCTCCGCGTCCTCCAGGAGCATGAGTTCGAACGTGTCGGCGAGAGCACGCCGCGGCGAGTGGACGTCCGGGTCATCGCCGCCACCAACAAGGACCTGGCCCAGCTCGTCCGCGAGGGCCGGTTCCGCAACGATCTCTATTACCGCCTGAAGGTCGTCCCCATCCACCTGCCCCCGCTGCGGGACCGGCGGGACGACATCCCGCTCCTGGTGGACCACTTCGTGAAGCGGTTCCGAAGGGAAACCGGGAAGGCCATCGAGGGGCCCAGCGAGGAAGCCATGGCCGCCCTCCTCGCCTATTCCTGGCCGGGAAACGTCCGGGAACTGGAAAACGCCATCGAGCATGCCTTCGTCTGCTGTCCCGGTGGGCGCTTCACCTCGGAGCACCTGCCTACGGAGGTCCGCGCGGCACCGGGAACCTCTGCGGGAGCCTCAGTTCCTCCCGATTCCCTCGAGGCGGCCGAGCGGGAGGCCCTGATCCGCGCCCTCCAGAAGGCAGGGGGCAATCAGGCGGCAGTCGCCCAGGCCCTCGGCCTCGCCCGCAACACCCTCTGGCGAAAGCTCAAGAACTACGGGATAGATCCCAAGGCTTACCGATAGCCCTCCACCTCGGGAATCTCCTGCCCCCACCGCCCACATCCCATCTCGCCGCTGGCTGTTCCATTCATGGAACAGCCCCTATTCCTTCAATGGAGCATTCCCTTTTATCCCACCGACGCGTACCTGCCCCAGCTTCCCCCGGCTTTATCGCAACCTAGGGGTTTCCCCACGACCGGCATGGGGCCTGCAGTTCTCCAAGGCACACGGCGGGGGGATCTCGCAAACAATGCATCCCGGCGAACAGTTGATCCTCCCAACACCGCGATGGCCCCGGGCACAGCCCTTTCACTGCGAACGGCCTTCGTCAATTGTGTTTCCCCAAAGGAGGTTTTGAGAAATGAGAACAATGCTGAAGTCCTTGCTACTCGTCGTAACGGCTTTCGCTCTCGTGTGGTCCGGGTGGGCGACCCCTGCCCTTGGCCAATCCGCGCGAGTAGATACGGTGTCCAACAAAAACTTCGAGGCCACCGTGAAGCAGCTCGAGACCACGCTCAGGGCTAAAGGGATGATAATGGTTGCAACCATAGACCACCAGAACATGCTACGGATGGTGGGCGGAAGCATCAAGGGCAGCAAGACGTTCGAGTTCGGCAAGCCCGACATGCTCAAGATGGTGATGCCATCAGATCCTGCAGCAGGGCTGGAGATGCCCCACAAGATCTACGTCCACGAGCGAGCCGATGGCACGGCAGTCGTGAGCTATTACAAACCGTCTGGCGGCTTTGGCGCGTACGGTAAGGACCAGCTCAAGATGGTCGGCGAGATGATGGACAAGATGTTTGAGGAGATCGTAACAGACGCCACGAAATGAGGGAGTGATGCACCATGCTGGTGACCCCGACGGATCTCCTGTTCGTTGCAGTCGGCCTGGTGGTAATCCTCCAGGCCCTCAGGCGGCGATGGGCCATCCCGCCGCCTGATCCAGCCCCCACAGTAGTGTTCGCCGAGGTCGTGCTGACCGGGATCGCCTTGGCGGCTACTGCTGTGGGGCCCAATATCCTCGTGGTGGCGTTAACCCCCGGGATGCCGGGGATGGATGTTCTCGGCCCTTGGCTTTTGGTCCCAGCCATCACCGCCTTGCTGGTGGTCTGGCTGGTGGCCTTCAGGCTGGGCCAGACTCGTCTCGCCAACCGCATATGGACCGGCATCTGGGTTGGCGCGGCCTCCACGGCCGCCTTGGACGCCATCAGATTGACCGGGTTTAGCCTTGGCCTCATGCCCGGCAATCTTCCCCGGATGTTCGGGGTGTTGATTCTTGACCAGATGGCCCTCGGACCGTCACCGCTCTCAGACTTCGTGGGCTCACTATATCATTACTGGGTGGGGGCCAGCTTCGGTCTCACCTACACCCTTCTCGTAGGCCGGACCCGTTGGTGGGGCGTCGTGATTTGGGCCCTGCTCATCGAGCTCGGGATGATGACGACCCCGCCCATGGTGGTGGCCATGGACACCGGATTCTTCGGCTTAAAGTGGGGCTACGGCATTCTCATCACCAGCGTTCCGGCCCACATAGCGTGCGGTGTCGCCGCGGGGCTCCTCCTGGAGCGCTACACCCGGCATGAAGGCTCAATCGTCGGAATCATTGCAGGGGCATTTGGCTTGAGGGGAAGAGAGAGGCCAGGAGTGAGGGAAGCATGTTAGCGGTGCCGGCGCTGGACAGGGTGCGCTGGGCGCGATCAAGGGGTCGTGAATTCTTGGGCCGGCCTGTCCTGGACCAGCCCTGACCGAGAGGACAACGAGCCGAGGCGAGGAGGCAGCTTGAGCGTCTATGGCATCGTGATTGGGACCTTGCTGCTTACGCCCTGGGCTCTTCTGGGGGTAGTGTTGTTGGGGGCTGCCTCATCTGCAGTCAGGGGATGTCTGAGGGATTTCGGGCGGCAGGCACTATGATGGGAACAACGTCTCTTACGAAAGATGAAGTCCTGAAGAAGCTGATCACCCGAGCATCGGACCCTCTGGTTCGCGACGTGTACGCCCGCATCCAACAGGACCGGAGGCCATGGGGAGACCAGTGGATCAGGCCTGGGGCAGTGAAAAGCTGGACCGAGCTTTTGAATGATGCCCTGCGGGAAGGAGCGCTGACGATCGAAGAGGCCGCCTTCCTGCTCGTGGAAACCTGCCGCTGACTGCGACTGGAAGCTCGCGTCGCGGCCGGCCCCGTTCGCCTGAATGCGATCGATTCTGGAGCATGGTGTTTCAGCCTGGAATTCTCCACGCTGGCGTATGCGGGCTCACCCGCCTGACTCTCGTTCCGGCAATCCCTGTAGAGATGTCGGGTTTGCGATTCCTTGGAGTGACGGGCCGTCTGGCACCGCGCTTGCTCCCCGCAGGGGATAAGATCCAGTATTCCCGAGTCAAGGCCGCTCGGGGGCCCTAAGGGGCCAGGAGGTTCATCATGAAGCGAATGATTGCCGTTGCAGTCCTGCAAAGGCGTAGCGGAACCTCCCGGCAGGGCAGGTGGGAAGGAGGGGGCATGCGACGATTCTGGATTCTGGGAATGGTGGCGCTGGCTGCAGCCATCATCCTGCTCCCGCGGTTGGTGGCAGCCGACGGGGGACCAAATTGCTGGAGCCTCGGGAACTGCGGGGAAGTAAAGGACGGGCTGCCCAGTCACTACGCGATCAATCCACTGCATTGGAAGTGCGTCAAAGCTGAATTCCGGCCCATGTTCCCCGCACTGCCGGCGTGCCCGGTGAAGACCGTCGAAATGAAGAAGCCCGTCCAAATTCCCATCACGTTCGGCGGGCCAGCCACCCCTGGGAAACTGGCAACACCCGGTACCACGCAGGGCCAATAGGTGGATCCCGACCTGCACTTGAGAGAAAAGCAGGATGCAACGCTCGAAGAGCTGCCAACTTGGCGTCCACGCATGGCACTGTGAACGTCTGTCATCCCCCTCGAGACAGGCTCACTACTTCGGGGAAACGGGCAATCGGCCGCGGTTGCTTGTGTCGCTCGTTGTGAGCCTGTTCGTCGTGGCCGCACTATGGATGAGCCCCCCCATCGTCGGTCAAGACCCGACCACTCCGGCGAGAAGCGGATCCCAGCCGTTTTGGAAGCTTGCGATCCAAAGGATAGACGACGCGCTGGCAACTGGAAACGTCAAGGCCGCTGTTCGAGAATTGGACGCCGCATATCGCGCCGTGATGAAAGCCGGGGGGTGGGAAGCTTTCATTGAAGTCGGCGACGCCTATCGGCGCATCGGGGAGGTGGCGGCTACGGGCGAACCCTTCGACGCCAAGGCGCGCGAGATCTACCTGCTTGCCCTTTCCCAGGCTCGCCGGCAGGAGTGCGTCCAGTGCCTGCTCCGCATAGCCGAGGCGTTCGCCGCCCTGGGCGACAGAGAACACATCGAGCTGAGCGTCCGCCTCGCAGACCTCCTCGCTGCGCAGGATCCCGAGGCCGAGGCCGACGTGCGCGCTTTCACCATGCGTTTCGCAGATCAGCTTCTGGACCGAGCGAGCGGGAGAGAGGAGCGACGCCAAGTCCCATGACGCACGCACGCCGCCGCTGTCCCCTGATGGAAGTGGCCATGGTCCTCGCTGACCACGAGTGCTTCTCATCACAGAGGTGATCGGTGATGTCATGGGTGGGCGGCTCTGTAAAAAGCCAGTCCCACACTTCGAGGCGGGGCATATTCGTGTTCGCGAAGCTGGAACAGTCGATGAAGGAATAGCGCCGCCCCCGGCAAAGGCGGGTGGCAAGGAGGGAGCCATGCGACGGATCTGGATTCTAGCAATGGTGGCGCTGGCCGCAGCCATCATTCTGCTCCCTGGGCTGATGACGGCTGATGGTGGCGCGAACTGCTGGAGCCTCGGGAACTGCGGGGAAGTAAAGGACGGGCTGCCCAGTCATTACGCGACCAATCCGCTGAACTGGAAATGCGTCAAGAGCGAATTCCGTCCGATGTTTCCCGCGCTGCCGCCGTGTCCGGAGCGGACGGTTGAGATGAAGACACCCGGGAAGATGCCCATCACCTTCGGGTCACCGACCCCAGGAGGAGCTCAGACCAAATAGGCGGCCTGGAAGAAAGAAAGGGAGGCAATCTCCCGTCGGCGCCCAGTGAGTAGACGGAATATTACCAACACCTACTGCCACCTGTTTTGAGACAACCCGGAAAAGATAGAGATCGGTACCGCCGGCGTGGTCAAACTCCGGGCGGGTTTTTCGGTTGCGGAGATTATGGAGCTGAAACCGGGCCAGGAGGTCCGGATCAAGGATCGGGTGCGGGCCACCACGGACCGCCAAGGACCCGCCGCGCCGAAGGGCGGCCGGACATCACAAGCCTTCTTGTTTCTTCGCTTCCAAAGGCGTAATCATCGGAAGGTACTCTTCGCGCGAGTCGAAGCAGTTCTCCGCACGTGTACCTCCCCTTGCCACCCCCCATCCCCAGGGTCCAGACGCGTAGAGATCGTCCGGTATTCCGGGGCGGCGACGGAATTTCATTGTCTTGCATCTGCTGAGCCCCGCCGGTATGCTTGACTTTGCTGGCCGGCTTTCGGGGAGATCCCTGGCCAATTCCGACTGATATCAATCGGTCGGGACGGGCCTTGTTGCGCAAAACGGAGGCACGGATGAGAACGGCCTTCCAATCCCAGGGCGCCAATCGGCTTGCCGTGTTGCTGGTCTTTTTCATCGCGGCAGGGAGTTGCACGACGACCGGCGAAATGTTCCCGGTCTCCTGGGGCAAGCAGAAAGATGACCGGTCATTTGCGCCATTCGTTGTGACGCCGCCCGACGTCGTCCAGGAGATGCTGAAGCTGGCGGAGGTGCGACAGGGCGACGTGGTCTATGATCTTGGTTCGGGAGATGGCAGGATCGTCATCACCGCTGCCCGGGAGTACGGGGCGAGGGGTACCGGCTTCGAGCTCGAACCCGACCTCGTGCGTCGCGCCCGGGACGACGCCCGTCGAGCCGGCGTCGGGGACCTGGTGGAATTCCATGTGCAGGACGTCTTGACCGTGGACCTGACAGCGGCGACCGTGGTGACGATCTACCTCTCGCGGGAAGCGAATCTGAAGTTGCGACCGCGGCTTCTTTCACAACTCCGTCCCGGCTCCCGGGTGGTCTCGCATCAGTTTGACATGGGTGATTGGCAGCCAAGCCGCATCCTGAACTATCGGGACACCTCAGGAGGAGAGCACACCCTCTTCCTCTGGCGGGTTCCCGACCGTCGTTAGGGCGCCCAAGGCGATTCCACTCGCCCCTCAGATGGCTTCCGCTTAACCCTTCCCCGGGACCCGGTTGATCCAGTATCATCCCGCCAGCGTGACGGGACGGTGCGCGAGGCGCCACGGGGAAGGGGGTCAAGATGTTCCGAACCGGCGACGCATCCCGGAGGAGCCTGCGATTCGAGCTGAGTTTGGGCCTCGCCGTGTTGGTCTCCCTCGGCATCCTCACGGCCGGATTTCTTCTCTACCAGCGCCAGCGGCACGACCTGCAGGAGTACCTGGGGATGTCCCTGCAGAACATCGCCCGGACCGGAGCACTCTTCCTGGATGGCGATGCGCACCAGAAGGTGGCGGCGACCCGGGACAAATCCTCCGAGGAGTACCGCCAACTCCGGGAATCCCTGGACCGGATCAGGAGGGAGAACCAGCTCGCCGACGACGTGTATACCCTGGAACCGGTGTCCGAGGCGGTGACGCGCTTCATCGTCATCACCAACGATTCCACGCGGGTCGGGGAGGATTATCACCTCAGCCGGGAGACCATCCCTCTCGTCCAGCGTGTCCTGAAGGAAGGGGTCAGCCTCTACTCGCCGATCTACACGAATCAGCACGGGCGCTGGCTGACGGCCTTTGCCCCGGTGCGGGACAGCCAGGGACGCGTGGTGGCGGTCCTGGACGTGGACTATCGTGCCGATGTCTTTTGGCGGGAGCTTGCCACCATCCGATGGCGGATCATCGGATTCTCCATGGCCGGGGCCCTGGTGGCCTTGGCGGCCGGCCTCTGGTACGCCCGTCGGCTGGCCCGCCCGCTGGAGGGCATGGTCCTCCAGGCTCGGGAGGTAGCCCAGGGGGATTTCAGCCGGCGGCTGCCCATGCTGGGCGCGCAAGAGGTGGCAGACCTGGCCGGGACATTGAATCGGATGGCGGCCCAGCTCCAGACCCAGGTGGACGAACTCCAGCGGGCGCACCTGGAACGGGCCCATGCGGGCCGGCTGGCCTCGCTCGGCGCCGTGGCCACCGAGCTGGCGCACGAGATGAATCAGCCGCTCACGGCCATCCAGGGGATCAGCCAGGGGATCCTGGACCAGTCCCAGGACCTCCCGGCGGCGACCCGCGAGTACCTTCAAGTGGTGGTGGAGGAGGCGCGGCGCCTTCGGGATCTCAGCCAGCGCCTGCGGGAATTCTCCCGGCGGTCGCGCGGCGACATGCGACCGGTGGACGTGAATGCCGTCGTTCGGGATGTGTGCCTCCTCATGGGACCCACGGCGCGGGGGCGCAGGATTCACATCCAGGAGATCCCGGGGGAGGATCTGCCGGAGGTCGTCGCGGATCGCCAGGCCCTGGAGCAGGTCATCCTCAATCTGCTGGCCAATGCCTTGGACGCTGCCGAGACCCGCCCGGAGCCTCGGGTGACCGTGAGGACGGCGCGGGGCGATGGCGGAACAGAACCGGGCGTGGAGATCTCGGTGGAAGACAACGGGTCGGGGATTCCCCCGGAGGTGCTCCCGCACATCTTCGAGCCCTTTTTCAGCACCAAGGATTCCGGACGCGGGACCGGGCTCGGGTTGGCCATCGCGCAGGATATCGTCGAACGACACGGGGGGATGATCAGCGTGAAGAGCCAACCCGATACCGGCTCTTGCTTCCGCGTCTGGCTCCCCCTCACTCCTCGATCCCTCGCATCAAATGCCCCCTTGATCCCTCGGGCGGCGCAGCAGTGATGAGTTGACGAGGCGAGAAGCCCCGGCTATATTCCCGCCCAATGACCGGAGAGCAACGACAGGTCTGGCGCCCGGCGCCTGGTTCCAGGGCGGAGCAGCCCACTTCCAGCCGGATCCGGAAATGCCTCGCGGTCGCGATTCTCGTCAGCCTGCTTGCCCCCTCCGCCTGCTCTGCCACACGATCCCAGGCCAAGTCCCCGGTCAAGCCCAAAGGCATTACTCACGTGGTTGAGAAGGGTCAGACACTTTTCCGCATCAGCCAGGCCTACCAGGTCAAGGTGGCAACGCTGATGGAGGCGAACCGGCTCAAGCCGTCCACGCCGCTCAAGGTCGGGCAACGCCTCTTCATTCCCGGGGCCAAGGGGGTGAAAAAGGTGGAGGCATCCCGATCCCTGACGGTGGAGGAACGGCTGACCCTGGAGCAGTCCCTGCAGGAAGAGGTCACGGCGCCGCCACCCCCCACGGAGCCTCCCCGTGCCCGCGTGAAGACCGACGCGGAGCTGCTCTGGCCCATCGTGGGGCCGCTCAACTCTCCCTTTGGGCCGCGCCGGGGGAAGTTCCACGCCGGCATTGACATCGGCTCGCCGCACTACCAGGAGGTCGTGGCCGCGGCCGACGGCGAGGTGATCTACGCCAATGAGACCAGGGGCGGCCTGGGAAAAGCCGTCGCCCTGCAGCATGGGCGGGGACTTCGGACGGTGTACGCTCACCTGTCCATCATTATCGCGAGGGAGGGGGACACGGTGCGCCAGGGACAGGCCATCGGCGGTGTCGGCGAGACCGGGCGGGCCAGCGGCCCGCACCTGCACTTCGAGGTCCGCAAGAACGGCGTCCCCGTGAATCCCGAGGAGTTCCTGCCGGCCACCATCGACGATCTTGTCCGCGACCTCCAACAGCAGCGGTAGCAGATCAGAGATTCGCCGATTGCCCTCCTCGGCCAGGTCCGGCCTGTGGCACGACGGCCTGACAAAGCTATTGACTATTCATGCGGTGAATGATAATCATTCACGTTATGAATAGCGATGCCATTCTCCCGCGACTCCTGGCGCCCCATGTGCGTGGTGCGCTCAAGACATTTCCTGTGGTCGTCCTCACGGGGGCGCGCCAAACGGGCAAGAGCACGCTCGTGCAGTCCATTGAGCCCGAAGGAAGGCGCCTGTACCTCACCCTGGATGACATCGAGGTGCGCGCCGACGCCCAGACGTCGCCGCGGGACCTCATTGGCCGGGCTCCGCGCGTCACGCTCGACGAGGTCCAGCGTGTCCCGGACCTCCTCTCGGCCGTGAAGCGCGCGGTGGACGATCGGCGGAGGGCGGGGCAGTTCCTCCTCACGGGATCCGCCAATCTGTTGCTGATGCGGCGGGTGGCCGAGTCGCTGGCCGGCCGGGCCGTGTACTTCACGCTGTGGCCGATGACCCGGCGCGAGCGGCTGGGCATGGGTACAGCCGGCCTCTGGAGGCGCTTCTTTGAGGAACCGGTTCGCAAGTGGCGCGACATCTCCGAGGCGGAGAAGGCGGAGCCGGAGGACTGGAGAGCCGCTGTAAGGCGCGGGGGCTATCCGACACCCGCTCTCGAGCTGCGCGACGATGCCGAACGCGACCGATGGTTTGCTGGCTACACGGCCACCTACCTGGAGCGAGATGTCTTGCAGCTCTCTGCCATCCAAGCGCTGGTGGAGTTCCGCCGGCTCATGCGTGCGGCGTGCCTTCGGCTGGGCAGCCTCGTGAACCAGACGGAGCTTGGCCGCGATGTGGGACTACCGCAACCGACCGTTCACCGCTACCTTGCGATCCTTGAAACCTCTTACCAGCTCGTGCGCTTGCCAGCCTACGCCGTGAACCGTAGCAAGCGCCTGATCAAGGCGGCGAAGCTGTACTGGTCGGACGTGGGGTTGGCGATGCAGCTGGCGGGCGAGGCATCCCCCCGGGGGGCGCATCTCGAGAATCTGGTCCTCGGCGACCTGCTTGCGTGGGCCGCGACGCTTGCCGATCGCGCGGAGGTCCTGTACTGGCGCACTGCTGCCGGGGAAGAGGTGGATTTCGTCGTAGAACGGAAGGACGCATTCCTCCCAGTCGAGGTCAAGGCCAGTGGGCGCGTATCGAGCCGTGACGCCCGGGGCATCGCGAGCTTTCGCGAGGAGTATGGCAAGCAGGTTGTTGGGGGCCTCGTTCTTTACACCGGATCGGAAACCATCTGGCTCTCCGAGGGGGTGCTGGCCGTCCCATGGTGGCGGGTCGTGTAGAGAATTTGCGAAGTGGGGGGCAGTGACGTGAGCCTGGGGCGCAACTTGTCGAAGCAACGGTAGGGTAGTCTACCTCTTGATGCGGCTTGACCTCCTTCGGAAACCGGCTCGGCAGCAGGCGGGGGCGACCCCCGAGGTCCGCTTCTTGTGATTGCCGCGTGGAAGGTGTATCCTCCAAAAGCTGGCGCAGGAGCGCCAGAGGAGGTGCAAGATGGCCGAGAAGAAGATCCTGATGCTGGTGGGGGATTTCGTCGAGGACTACGAGGTCATGGTGCCCTTCCAGGCCCTCCTCATGGTGGGGCACACCGTGCACGCCGTCTGTCCCGGCAAGAAGGCGGGAGAGAAGGTTCGGACGGCGGTACACGATTTCGAGGGGGATCAGACCTACAGCGAAAAGCCGGGCCACAACTTCACCCTCAACGCCACCTTTGCCGATGTGAAGCCCGAGGCCTATGACGCCCTGGTCATCCCCGGTGGCCGGGCGCCGGAGTACATCCGCCTGAACCAGGATGTGCTGAAGATCGTCCGCCACTTTGCCGAGGCGAACAAGCCCCTCGCCTCCATCTGCCATGGCGCGCAGGTCCTGGCGGCGGCAGGAATTCTCCAGGGGAAGAGCTGTTCGGCGTACCCGGCCGTGGGGCCGGACGTGACGCGCGCGGGCGGGAAGTACATGGACATCGGCATTGACCAGGCGCATGTGGATGGCAACCTGGTCACCGCCCCGGCCTGGCCGGCGCATCCCGCCTGGCTCGCCAAGTTCCTGAACGTGCTGGGGACAAAGATCCACCCGTAGGCACATTCGGAACCATCAGATCGCCTCCCTCGGTTTCATCTCCCAGGGCCGCGGGTGGGTACCGTGCTCACCCGCGGCTCGCTCCGGCGAACCCCGTGCTTCTCGCGGTCGAATTAGGGCCGGGGCAGAGAGTGAAGACGGGAGCAACCGGTGGACCCGGACCACTCGGTTCAGGCGGAGGAATTTGACGTAATTGACAACGGATTCCGTCCCGGATTTGAAGGGCAGAACGGACCATGGAAGGCTCACTGAAGCAACGTGACGAAGGTGGCAACTTCCCATAACATCAATGGTTCTCGTCGCTTGACACTCCCATCTGGGGTTGATACCCTCACGCCGACTGTTGTGACGCCTCCTGCCCCCCGGCAGCCGCGTCTTCTCAAAAGGCGACCACTCGGATCTTCGTGCGCGTGAAATCCTTGGTCGAGCAATACTGAAGTCGACCCGTGGAGCGTCACGACTGTCGGTAGCTCGGTCTTACTGATGCTTGCCTGCAACTCCGGGAGGCCAGGGAGGTTCACCCTCCTCCGCCCCACAATTTCCTTGGACACCTCACTGGGGGGGGGGAATTATCATCTCCCCACGGAGGTGACCATGAGCCGACGCAAACGAAGGGTGTCTGCTGATGCTGGTGCGCCAGCCAGTGGCCCACGAGAGATCGGGCGGTTCTCCTCGCGGCGGAAGAT